>Ga0208825_1000026_pt1 | contig 152865 bp, 158 predicted proteins | sample AD_UKC113_MetaG_FD_184450 | JGI IMG/M metagenome (GOLD analysis project Ga0208825, IMG submission 184450) | Active sludge microbial communities of municipal wastewater-treating anaerobic digesters from Hong Kong - AD_UKC113_MetaG (SPAdes)... | ecosystem: Engineered > Bioreactor > Anaerobic >...
ATATTGAGGTATTTTACAATCGGCAACGGAGACAGAAGAGGCTTGGATACCTATCCCCTGTTGCCTATAGGAGACAGTTTGTTGTATGGAAAGATGCAGCATGAAAAATATTTGGTCTCCACGATTGACATCAGGGGTCAATCCCCAAAAGCAACTAACCGGTTTGCCATTGGCAAAAAAAATACAATAACCATCAATCCGTAATTTGGCTTTAATATAACACCAAATGTAAATATCACAATAGATAAAACCAAAGAGAATATTGTAGTTAGCACTTTTTTATAACCCAACCGCAATCAATTTGCAAGATGCTTCTTCCAAAATGGTCTCCCATTATCTGGCAAAATTAGCTTGTGTTGAATCTGATACTGTCAACCTAATTGTGTAAATTTCTTATAGAGGGGTAAATTAGGATGTACCTTGCCTATTTTGTTTCTCCTCCAGCTCAACTCCATCTTAAGCGATATAAAGGCCAGTAGTAGATAGCATGAATTCTCTCCTGCAACTATTTCCATGGGTTTTGTTCTTCTTTTAAACTCTTTGTTTAATCTTTCAATTATGTTTGTTGTTCTCAACGATATCCATTCCTCCTCCGGAAAAGAGAAAAAGGTCAAACAGGCTTCAAGCGAATTGGATAATGATTTTACAGCAGAAGGAATATCCTTCTCCCATTTGTCTACAAAGGCTTTTGCAAACTCATCTGCCTTTTTCTTAGATGATGCATAGAAGATGGAACGTAGATCATCAGCTACAGATTGTTTCAGTTTTTGGGGCACCTTTGCAATGACATTCCGAGCAACATGAACCTGGCATCTTTGAACCTTTGCATTGGGGAACTCTTCTTTAAATACCTTCTCAAGGCCAGGCAGACCGTCCATGATGCCTAACTGCACATATAATCCGTCAAGGCCTCTTGATTTTAAGTCTTTAAATGATTCCCTCCAGACTGTGGCTTTTTCCTTATCTCCTGATTGTATAAGAAGGACAAGCCTTGTATTATCTTCCCTTACACCTATGATCATAAGTATGGGTATTATCTGCCTTTTATCCTCATGCGGAAGTTTACCCCGTCTATTATCAGGTATTTGATCTTCTCACCGGAGAGATCACGGGTGCGCCACTTTTCTATGGCCTCTTTTAGTTCAGTGGTGGCATTGCTTATCTCTGTTGGAGAAATAGACCTTCCTATGAGCCTTTTGCTCAAAAGAGATAACGTGCGTGTGCTTATACCGGTAAGATACATGGCGGCAAGGTCTTCCGTGATTCTGTCCTCATATTGTCTGCTTCTTGGTATAACCTGTGTCTTGAAGTCACCGTCACGATCCCTGGGGATCTTTAATTCCACTTCGCCTATTCCTTTTATACAGAACCTTCGGTTGTAGCTGCCGTTACGGTAATCGGTATGACCTTTCTTGCGCTTATACTTATCTCTGCCAAGGTGATGGGTAAGTTCTGATTCCATGAGGTTTGTAAGGAATTTGCCGACAGCTTCCTGTATGTTTATACCGATGTATTCAAAAATCTTTGCCGGCACGTTCTCAACCTCCTTGATTAATGTTAACGCTTCTGATACACTCACTTTCAGTTCCATGGATGTTCCTCCTTTTTAAAATTCTGTGATTTTGTTGGATCACTTATTTTATAGGAGGTACATCCTTTTTTTCATCCCTTAAATTAATTTACACAAAGAATTATACACTACCAGAGAGTTTTGTAAAAGTTTATAGAACTACCCCTTAACACTAATACTTCCAACATTTCATCTTTATAGAATAATTAGTAAAAATAGTATCGAGCGTTTCCAGTATATCGTATCTGGATAATTCTTTAAGCTTTTGTTTTCCCTTTTCAATTAAGTTAATTCTCAACTTTTCAGACTCTAAAAGATTTTTTAAGTGTGTTGCAAGACTATTGGGGTCGCTCAAATCGCAAAGCAGTGCTGCATCACCAACCTGTTCTTTAAGTCCTTTTAAATCGGAATATATTACAGGCACACCTATTGAAAAAGCTTCTAGTGGCGGTATATTAGTAGGACCAAAGTATGTGGGCATTACCAGAGCTATAGAATTTTTATAAAGCGAATATATTTCTTCATTTGGTGCAAATCCAATATATTTTATTAGATCTTCTACACCCATTTTTTTTGCATAATTCATTACATACTTAAGATTACCTTTATCCGAACCACTAAATACGGCTGTAAGAGTGAAGCCTTGAGACATTAGTATAGATAGTGCATCAATAATATACACATGATTTTTATGAGACCAAAATTGTGCTGGATAGTATATATATTCTCCGTTTATTTTATACTTCGTTTTTACATCGAGATTATTATCCAGATAAATATTAATAGATGGTGTAAATGGAGCAACAAATATCCTGCTATCATCGATTCCGTACCTCCTAACAATGTTTTCTTTACCAGGTTCACTATCTACCAAAACCGCCACTGCTTTTTTAAGTGCTTTTAAATAAAGTTGCTCACGTAATTCAAATTCTCTATAATAGTTGACTTCTGGAAATTCAAGAAAATCTCTATGGCATAAGTCCCATACAGTAATAATATAATTGTGTTCAATTAAATCGAGAGATAATCCTGATGGAGATAAAAAATAGACTAAATCTACATTATTATCTTTTAATTTTTTTTCAAATAATGTTTTTAGTCTAAAACTTTTTGAAAACCGGAAAAACCAGTGTTGTCTGTGAAGAAATCTGTGAATTTTATCAAGTAAAGTTTTTTTTACTAAAACTGTTTTTACATTATACCTTTTCAAGACTTTTTTATTTTCCTCACTAAATACAAAAGCTGTGATTTCATATTTATTATCTAAGCTCCCAAGTCTTGTGAATACTGATAGCTGCTGCTGGTAGCCGCCACCAACATGTAAAACACCTTCAAAGACGACAGCTATCTTCATTTTTTTACTACCCATACCACATTCCAGCTATTAAAATCGGGTAGTTTATTACTCATCCATTCATATTTGCCTACCACTTGAAATTCAATACTCTTACAGATGAATTCAAGCTCGATATCAAAAAAGTATCTCATATTATGGGCTTCTTTTATTTCTGAGATCTCTTTTGTGTGTTTATTTTCTAAGAATATATCATAATTTACCTCAACGATGTTTTCTCTCGCTTTTAGGACAGGCTCGGCTATTCTTGTTACTTTAATACTTTCGTTTTCTAATCGTTTAATTCTTATAGTCGGTAAATCTGTTAGAACAGCTGGTCCATACCAAAAATCAAAGATAAAGATGCCTCCCCTCTCTAAGTGTCTTTTTGATACCTCAAAGGCTTTTATGACTTCATCATTTGAATTTTGATAACTCATAACATGAAAGAGGGATATAACTACATCAAACTTTTTTTCCAGTTGTAAATCTTGAATTGTTGAATGGGTAAATATAAGTTTATCTTCTTTTCCTTTTCTTCTTGATTCTGCAACCTCAAGCATCTCTTTGCTTCGATCAACTCCATGTACTATATAACCTTTATCGCACAATATCTCTGCATGCCTTCCTGTACCACAACCTAAGTCTAGAATTGTTTTTGTCTCTTTATTAAGAGATTTTATCAATTTGTCTATATATTCTACTTCCCCCAAATAATCCTTATCGCGATATAGTAAATCGTAGTATTGTGAATAGAGATTTCCAAATTGATTCATTTTAAAACCTCATGCATAATTTTTGATACCTCAACTATTTGCTCTTCTGTTATTCCTAAACCACTTGGTATGTAAAACCCCCTTTCATAAAGCTTTGTAGCATCTGGATATTCTTCTTCTTTAAATAGTCCCATTCTTTGAAAGACAGGTTGTTTGTGCATCGGAAAAAAAAATGGTCTGGTACCAACACCACGCAATCCAAGCTCTCTCATTACTTCTTTTGCTGTTTTTGGATAGCCATCTTTTAAGGTAATAGCAAATACCCAGTATATATTTTCAGCATATTGTGTCTTTTTTATAGGTAAGTTTATGGCTTTAATATCACTCAGCAATTCTTGATACAAATTCCCCATCCAGCGTTTTTTTGCTATAAACTCTTCAATACGCTCAAGCTGTGCTACACCAATTGCTGCCTGAATGTTGGTCATTCTAAGATTCCAGCCAAGCTCCTCATGTATAAAGCGTTGCTCTGGATCTGTAGAAAAGCATAGATTTTTAAGGCTTTTACACTTCTCAAATAACTCCTCATCATCCATTAGCACCATACCACCTTCGCCAGTAGTAATATGCTTATTGGGATAAAAACTAAAAATACTTATATCACTAAAACTACCACATTCTTTGCCTTTATAGGTTTGTCCATGCATCTCAGCTGCATCTTCAATTATTTTTAAATTGTATTTTTTTGATAATTCTAAAACCGGTTCCATTTCCACTGGAAGTCCATAGATATGAACAACCATTATTGCTTTAGTTTTTGGTGTAATTTTTGATTCTATTTCATTTACCTTCATATTAAAGGTGAAGTAGTTGCTATCTACCAGAACTGGCTTTGCTCCTGCTTTCACTATTGCTTGAGCACAGGAAATTATGGTAAAACTTGGCATAATAACTTCATCGCCTTCTTTAATACCTAAAGCTTTTACTGCAAGCTCAAGAGCAGCCGTGCCATTGGTTACAGCTACAGCGTATTTACGCCCAACATACTTTGCCATGCCTTCTTCAAACTTTTTTACAAATGGTCCGTCGCTACTTATCCAGCCTGTTTCTATACATTCAATTAGATATTTTTTTTCATTTCCATTAAGTAGCGGTTCATTTACCGGGATCATTATCTATCTCTCCATATTTTATTTTAAGTTTATCTTTTGAAACCGGCTCAAACCTTGTTTTATCCATTTCGCCAACATACGGTCCTTGCTTAACCTCAATAATTTCTGATCCCTCAAGCATCTCAAAACCATGTCCACCATACGCAAGTAAAATTACATCTCCAGCTTCAAGAATTGTGCTTTCAATATAATTTTTTTCTTCATCGTAGAAATCAACCCTCACCTTCCCACTTTTTATAAAAAGTACCTCTTTTGTATATTGCACTTCACGTATAACTGAATTATGCACATGAGGTGGGATGACATAATCTTTTGGTCTTTTCATATAAGCAAGTTGTTGAGAAAAATCATCGGGGGTGAAAAATTCAATACCTTCCTTTTGAAAATTTCGCCTAATTATAATTGAAAGTAATTTTGAGTTATGGATTATATGTTGGATCATTTTTCTATCTCCAGAATAAAATGCAAATAAATTTCTTCACTTATCTCTTCTTTGTTTCTTAACACGTATATTTTATATTTGAGCCCAAGGTCAGTTATCAAATCTAAAATTCTTGCTTTTAATTTTTGTGCGCTATATTTCCTACTGGAAGGTATACCATAACAATCCCATCTGATATACTCTATGGAATCCTTATCTCCTAAACCCTTACCATAAAAATCAGGTGAAGCATAATGACATGAGTGAGTATGCATATAGAGCGGGAGTATGACGGCTTTGCCTAATGGTTTTAAAATTCTCTTTAATTCTTTGATAAGAGCAATATCATCATTACCAATAAACATCTCGAATGCACATTGTAAAGAAACACCATCAATACTATTGTTATTAAAATTTGTTTTTGTAGCATCCATTTTTACGTAGAAGTCGTATTTAGAAAATCTTTTAGATGGCTTAATATCTATTGAATAAGATATTATACGTCCATCATATATGTCTCTTATTAGTTTTGCCCAAGGTGAATCAGCACCTGCTACATCTATATAAATTGATCCATCAGTATAGTAATTAAGACCTAACAACTTGTAAGCTACATAATGTTCTAATAATTTTTCATCCCAAACGCCTGAATTTTTACCACCGTGGTAATCTTCTGGAAAATTAAATTTTGACTTAAATTTCTCAAAATCATTTACATCTATAAAGAGAGAATATATTGGAATACATAGTTTTTTAAGATCATTTTCTATTAAGATTAGATCTTCTAAATTAGGATTTTTGTATACTGGGCATTTCTGTGTTTTAATACATAAAAATGTTTTTTCAGTGTAAACGTTGTTTTATAGTATAATCTTTTTATAATACCAATCGTTCCTTCTTTTTTATAAATTGTTAATAATTTAAAAATCATCTTATATTCCCGTCATCTATATAATTTTTACGCTTTACCCAATCGATTAAGTTACTATCTTTTCTTAATTCTTCTTGATGAAATTTATATCCTTGAAGATAACTTTCTTCAATTATACAGCCCTTAAACGCAAGATATTTTTTAAATACTACATTTAGTTTCATTCTCAGTAAACTTCTCCTCTTCCCTTCACGAACATCGCTATAGGAATCAGAAATCCCCTGATTGAAAGCTCTTCTGGCAAAATATTCTTTTGTTAATCTTTCTGCACTACAAAGATGGTAGACAGATGCCTTTGGATTATACATTGCCTTATAGCCTTTCTCTTTTATATACCTTGCAACATATGTTTCTCCGTCTCCTCTATACTTAATCAATTCCTTTGGCATACCATCAGGATGAAACCCTCCCGTCTCCAGTAGTATACTCTTTCTTATTGAAAAATTGCATCCATAGACATAATATGGATCAATAGTAAGTATTTCATTGCCAAAATCCAGTATGCTTAAATAGGATATAGTTTTATATTTGCCACCTTTATTCCATATATCCAAAATCCATTTTGGTGGTGGAACCTCAAAAAGTGGAATATTCTTCCCACCTACCAAAGCAACCCGTTCATCTTCAAAACTTTCTAATATGCCCTCTAGCCAAGTTGTCGTTGCAATAATATCATCGTCACCATATACCAATATATCAGATTTTGCAGCTAATAATCCACTGTGTCTTCCCACATGGAGCCCAGGTGTTTCGTAGTAAATGTAAATAAGATTTTTTATTTTCCCGACAAAACTTTCAGCAACTTTTTTGGTATTATCTTTAGAACCATTATCAACAACAATCACCTCAAATAAATCTTGCGGCAATGTTTGCTCTGAAATACTTTGTATAGCTTTCTCAAGATATTTATCACGATTTCGTGTAGGAATAATAACAGATAGTTTCATTTTACATATCCCCAAAACATGCTTCGCAATGAGTCAAAGTTTCTTAAGTTTGGTTTAACATTCTCCTCTATAACCCTAATGACTCCTTCTGCCCATCCAATATCGTGAAAAACAACACAACTTCCACTTTTTAGAAATTTTTTATATAAGTCCCAATCTTTTTTACAACCTTCGTATGAATGGTCACCATCTATAAACAATAAATCGATTTTAGATGCTATTCTTTCTACTTTATCCACTACTTCTGTAGAATACCCTTTAATTTTTATGATTTTATTCTTGAATATCTTAGTATTCTCATCAAATTCTCTACTTGTATCTCTTTTTTCTTCACTCATTGCATCGTTTTCCCATGTATCAATACATATTAACTTTGAGTTTTTGCCTAAACCAGCACATATAAAACTAGCAAAGGCACCCAGATAAGAACCAATCTCTAAAGCAAAACCATGGCTACCAACTTTTGATGCAAGCTCAAATAGTTTTTTCTTTTCGGGACGAGTTAGATGAGTGAATACTAGGTCCGAATTCTTAAGGTCTTTATGATTATTTAGAAATCTTCGATAAGACAGAATTTCCAAATCATTTTTATATTTATTTTTAACTACAGTAATTATTTTTTTAATCATTCTTCTCCTCCTAATATCCTGGCACTTTTGTATACTTAAATTCATTATTAATATTTAAATATTTAGAAATCTTAACCAAACTCAAGGTTCTAAACCAGGTTGCAAACATATTGCTTTCATTTACTTTTGCAGTCATTATTTCATGTCCATACCATAATGCCTCGTTTCTTCTAAACACAAATCCACCATCTTCATTTTGATTAGAAAGTATCCAAACGAATGCTTTCTTTAGTGATTCTATTACTTTTTCATTACTACCATCAGCTAAATGTATAAGCAAATCTACACTATCGATATCTTCACATGCACTGGAGTTTAATTTCACTCCATATCCTCCAAGCCGATTTTGTGTTTTGAGGGTCAGATTTATTATTTTATCTTTAAATAAAACCTCGCGACCATCATAAAAATACGGCATTAAAATGTGATAGGCAAACTGAACGCATCTCGAAAGCTCATCCGGATTATGGATATTATATTTGCCACACATACCAGTATCTGGGTTTACTTTACTATCTAAATACTTAAATAAGTTACTTACTGCTTTCCCAGCTTGCATATCACCAAAAAAATCCCTGTTATATTGCAGTGTCACTAATATATTCATAATTTTATTATCAATATCATCATTATAGCCAAAAGCACTATTCCAATTTATAGAGTCAAGCCACGAATACAAGAATTTTTCATCATAAAATTTTTCTACATACGATATTTTATATTTGGGCTTTGCACCAAGTGCATAATAGGCAGCAATCATATGAATAGCTAAATGCCTTGCCCCCCACCAGTCATAACCTTTTTTACCTTTATAGAATTGGTTTGTTTTGCGTTTTTGAGAATTTTAAATAGTGTTGTGAAAAGGTTTTTGTCTAATATATACATGTATATAAAATAAGAAGTTATTAAAGCGAAAAAGATTATGATTATTACAAAATTGCTCATAAGAAAGTTATTCATTAATAAATGATTTGCAAAAATTAATAAAATAGAAATTATAAACATCTGCCTAAAATTACCAAAAAATTTAGAGAAATTAATGCATAGTGTCTTTTTTAAAAAATAATATTGAATTGACATTCCAACAAAAACTAGTAACAGTCTTGCAATTAAAAAAACTTCAAAACCTATGCTGGATGAAATAAAAAACACCGTTAGATATATTGGAATCGAAATCATATGGATATAGAATTCAATATATGGTTTTTTTATTGCTTTGTATGCTTCGGTATTTAAACCAACAATCCATGCAAACCCATATGTTAATGCCAAATACCCTATCACAGGCGCTATACCTACCCACTTGCCACCAAATATCAAATCACTGAGAGGATTTTTTAGAATGTAAAGTCCAACACCAATAGGTAATACAATAAAACTTAGAACTTTTGAACTCAATAGTAGCACCCTTTTTACTTCTTCTTTATTGTGCTGAATACCTGAAAAGTAACTATACATTACAGGAAGTATAGGAGTCGTTACAAACCCAAAAATAGTACTTACAAGGTAGTTTCCAGTGCGGTAAAGACCTACTTCATGAGATGTAAAGAAAAACCCCAATACGAAAATATCTCCCCATATGTAAAACCAGCTGAGAAAAGAGGATAGAAAAACCCATCTAGAAAAATCAAACATTTTTTTTGCGATCTTTAAATCATAATCTAAGGTTGGTAACCACTTACTAATTTTCCATAATATAACTACCTGAATAAACATAGAAAAGATAGTTCCATAAACTAGTGCCCAGTAGCCAAAGCCATAATATGCAAAAACTATAGAAACAATACCTGGAACAATTGCACCCACAAATCTACTATAAAATATCTTTTTAAACTCAAAGTTTCTTTGTAGAAGTGCTGTTTGAACAGACATGAATGAACCAATAATTAGGGACAGTCCTGAGACTTTAAGAACACTTGAAACCCTATTATCTTTAAAAAAAGAAGCTATAAAATCTGAAAGCATGAATAACACTAAGTAAATTAGCAGAGATAGAAAAACGTTAGTGTAAAACACTATGTTTGACATTTTTTGAACTTCGTAGTCCTGATTTTGTATAAGAGCTTTTGATAGTCCTGCTTCCCAGAAAATTGATGCAAAGGCTACAACCATAGAAGATGTTGCTACAATTCCAAAATCTTCAGGGGTCAAAAGACGAGCTGTAATTATATAAAATAATGGGGGCAATGCTTTAGATGCAATCTCACTGAGTGCCGACCATTTTATGGAGCTTATAACTTTATCTTTCATTTTTTATGCTCAATAAGTTCATTAATGTATAAAAAGCATTGGCAAAGTAGCGACGCAAGCCATTGTGGGCAGTGAGACGTGAAGCGTGAGACGTGAGGTGTAAGAGGTGAGTTGTGAAATGTGAGACGTGAAGTGTGAAACGTGAGATGTAATAGGTGAGATGTGAAATGTGAGACGTGAGATGTGAGTGGTGAAATGTTTAGTGTTCAACGAATCTCGACCGATAATTAAATTCTTCTCTCCTTTCACTTCTCACCACTCACTTTTTACCATTCACAACTTACCTCTCACCTTTCACTTCTAACTTCTCACCATTCACAATTAACGACTCACCAATCACCATTCACTATTCACGTTTATTTTTTAAATATCGAATTAGGCCCAAAATCTTTTTTTTTATTTTTTCAATGTTTTCAAATGTAACAGTTTCATGAACAATAAAACCCAATTCTTTAGAAATTATTAGCTGTGTTTCTAATTCAGCACACGAACCAAGTGCAACATATAAAAAATTAATAAACTCCTTCTTGCTTTTACGTGCAGCTCCTTCAGCAATATTACTTGGTATAGAAACAGCACACCTTCTTATTTGTGAAGTCAAATTATACAACTCTTCCTTTGGAAACTGACCTGTCAATTTGTACATATCTTTTGCAAGATCAATAGACTCCTTCCATACATCCAGATCCTTATGAGTCATCATGTTAGGTGAGACGTGAGACGTGAGAGGTGAGAGGTGAGGGGTGAGAGGTCTAACGTTTAACATCTCACGTTTCACATTTCACGTTTAACGTTTCCACGATCCTTCCAAGCCCCTCTCTCAGCCCAATCTTTGGTCTCCAGCCGAGGGAGAAGAGCTTGGAGACGTCGAGGAGTTTACGTGGTGTGCCGTCTGGTTTTGATGTATCAAATTTAATATCACCCTCAAAGCCGACAACATCTCTGATTAGCAATGCTAAGTCTTTTATCTTTATATCCTCTCCGCATCCGATGTTTATGAAGTAATCGGCTAAGGATAGCTTAGTGGTAAAATCCACTGCATCGAGGTTTTCCATGACAAAGATACTTGCCTCTGCCATGTCATCTACGTGTAGAAACTCCCTGTAGACCTCACCACTTCCCCAGAGGGTAACGTAATCTTTAATTATGCCTATCTTGGCAAGTACTTTTACAATTGAGCTTTTATCCTTTAAATCAATCTCTTCATCGAGACCAAAGCCGATGGGATGGCGCCTTATGTTTTCAGCTATGGCATCAAAGTTCTCTTCCCTAAGTAACTTGGCAAGGTAGAACTTACGAATAAGAGCCGGCAATACATGGGATGTTTCGAGGTTGAAGTTATCGCCCGGGCCATACAGATTTGTAGGCATAACCGATACAAAATTGGTGCCGTACTGTTCGTTGTAGTACCTGCACACCTTAATTGCCGCAATCTTGGCAATCGCATACGCTTCATTGGTAGACTCAAGGGGCGATGTTAAAAGATGCTCTTCTTTTAAGGGTTGTGGTGCTAATTTAGGATAGATACACGAAGATCCTAAGTTTAATAGCTTTGTTATGTTATATTTATATGCCGCATGCACTGTATGCAACGCGATTGCCATATTCTCGTATATAAATTCGGCTTTGTAGGTATTGTTTGCAACAATCCCGCCAACCTTTGCAGCTGCCAGAAACACATACTCAGGCTTATGATCCTTGAAAAAATCCTCTACATCTGATTGTATTGTGCAATCTAACCTCACCAGTTCAATGTTTGCAGGCTCTGGCTTGTGGTTGTTATAGGTTGCTATGATATTCTTGTAGCCTTTTTTTATAAGCCTTTTTACAATTGCCGATCCTACAAGGCCACTTGCACCAAAGACAACAATTTTAGATGTTAAATCCATTATTATCCTCTTGGGTATTTTATGTTTTATCTCTTAATCTCGCCCGCCCACTTTGGTCGCTCGAGGGCACATAGGGCATAGAGAGGGAATGTTTTTTAATCATCAGAATGGGAGAAGGGCATGAAGTATGACCTGAATTCGTATCTTCTGAATTCTGGTCATACAATCTCTTCTTTGTGAACTCTGTGTCCTCATTGAGATACATATAATTTATATCTCGCAGCTACACACTATATCAAACCCACTCATCTTCAGAACGTATTCCCTTAATGCTCTTTCGAAATCCACCTTCACCATATCTCTCACAAGATCATCAAGGGTATGCTTTGGTGTCCAACCAAGTATCTCCCTTGCTTTAGTGGGATCACCTAAAAGGATATCTACTTCTGCAGGTCTAAAATACTTAGGATCCACTGCAATTGCCTTTTTACCTATTAATCCTTTTGCCTTTTTTAAAATATCATCCATTAGATGTTCATTGCAGGTAAAATGTTTTAAAAGTTTATTTTCATTCGATGATGTTATAACCCCTATTTCATTTATGCCACTTCCTTGAAAATCTATTTCAAATCCAAGTTCTCTAAAAACCAATCTTACAAAATCTCTAATCTCTGTTGTTTTACCTGTAGCCAAAACATAATCATCAGGTTCAGGTTGCTGGAGCATCAGATACATACCTTCAACATAATCTTTTGCATGCCCCCAGTCCCTTTTTGCGTTGAGATTACCTAAATAGATACATTTATTGAGACCCAGTAAAATCCTCACAGCACCACGGGTTATCTTTCTTGTTACAAATGTTTCACCCCTAATAGGTGATTCATGGTTGAATAGTATGCCATTGCAGGCATACATTCCATAGGATTCTCTATAGTTTACTGTTATCCAGTAAGCATAAAGCTTTGCAACACCATAGGGACTTCTGGGATAAAAGGGAGTTTTCTCTGTTTGGGGAATTTCCTGAACCTTGCCATAAAGCTCAGATGTAGATGCCTGATATATGCGAATCTTCTCTGTCATGCCGAGTAATCTTACAGCCTCAAGAATGCGTAAAGTGCCAATGGCGTCTATATTTGCAGTGTATTCAGGCTGTTCAAAGCTTACGGCTACGTGAGATTGGGCAGCAAGATTATATATCTCATCAGGTTGGATTTTCTGAATAATACGGGTTATGCTCAAACTATCTGTCATGTCACCATAATGGAGATAAAAATTAGTCTTTTCATCATGGGGGTCTTTGTATAGATGGTCAATACGTTCAGTATTAAATAGGGATGTTCTTCTCTTTATCCCATGCACCTCATAACCTTTTGACAATAGTAGCTCAGCCAGATATGCCCCGTCTTGTCCTGTAATGCCTGTGATAAGAGCTTTTTTCATGGGAAAACCTCTTTTGTATGGTTTGTTGGGTTAATAGTTCTGCGGACTCTGTGAGGTGCCCTGCCCCCCCATAATGACGCCAAAAGACTTAAGGTCTTGAGGATAAAAAGCGTGTGTCTTAACCTATTCATAATACAGACCTCACAGCCGTCTTAAAAGCAAAACGCCTTCGGAGGTTTTTAGGCATGGTTCGTAAATATATTGTTCCAATGTTTGGGAGCATAGACTCTAAGAAACTGAAAGTTCGTAATTTTAACTGTCCCCCAAAATAGGGGCATATCAGCGCTCCTTTGTTTTTTCTGAGGGATCACGGACTCCTTTAGTTTCCCTTATAATTGCTCATATCATTCTTTAACTCTGGTTTCGCGAAGTACGGTGGTAATCGATATACCACTTGACGAACCTCTGCAGGCCATCCTCGAGAGGTGTGCTTGGAGTGAAATGGAAATCCTGCGTGAGTTCGCATGTGTCGGCCCATGTTTCCCATACGTCACCCGGCTGCGGCGGGAGGAATTTGAGGCGCGCCTTCTTGCCCAGGCAGTTTTCTATGATATTTATAAAGTGCAACAATTCAACGGGATTTTGATTTCCCAGGTTGTATACACGATAAGGGGCGAAGCTTGTGGCGGGATCAGGGTAGGTGCTATCCCAGGTTTTGTAAGGGGCGGGAACATGGTCCACCACGCGCTCCAGAACTTCCACCACGTCATCAATATAGGTGAAGTCCCTCTTCATCTTGCCTTCTCCGTAGACTTCAATTTCTCGGTCTTCCAGAATGGCACGGGTAAATTTAAAATACGCCATGTCCGGTCGACCCCAGGGACCGTAAACGGTGAAAAACCTCAAAACCGTGCAGGGCAGACTGTAAATGGTGGCGTAAGTATGGGTCATCAGCTCCCCAGCCTTTTTGGTTGCAGCGTAGAGAGAGATGGGATGGTCCGTGTGATCGTGAACGGAGAAGGGGATTTTGGTATTGGCCCCATAGACGGAACTAGACGAGGCAAACACCAGATGTCCCACCCCTTTGTTCTTGCAGCCCTCAAGAACGTGGAGAAAACCGGTAACGTTGCTCGCGATGTAAGCGTGGGGATTGGTCAGGCTGTACCTTACCCCCGCCTGTGCGGCGAGATGGATAACTGCATCAAACGCGTTTTTCTCAAACAGCTCCTCCGTCGCCTTCCTATCCGACAAATCGAGGAGATGGAAAAAGAAGAGCGGAGATGCTATCAGCCGGTTGAGACGGGTCCGTTTGAGGGAAACATCGTAGTAGTCGTTTAAATTGTCGACCCCTGTGACCTCATTCCCACGGTTAAGGAGGCGCTGGCTGACATGAAAGCCGATGAAACCCGCCGCACCCGTTACAAGGATTTTTCTCACGCCTTGATGACCTTATCGTCCTTTATGCCCGCTTTACCTATCAGGTTTCTCGTGTCGATGATAAGCGGGGCATGCTCTAAAATGAAGGACGCGTCGTAGCTAGAGTGGTCTGTGGCTATCACCACACAGTCGTAAGAAGCAAGGTTCTCCGGCGTGAGGGGTATAGAGGCGCGTTCGAGCCGGTACCTTCTCGTTTTAGGAGCGATGGGGAAGTGAGGGTCGTTGTAGTCCACGAGGGCCCCCTTCTCTTCCAGCAGTCTTATTAAGTCAAAAGAGGGTGACTCTCTCGTGTCGTTTACGTCTTTTTTATACGCAAGGCCGAGAATGAGAATACGGGAACCCTTCACGTTTTTCCCCTTCGCATTTAAGGCGTCCACCGTCCTCTGAACAACGTAGTAGGGCATGTTCGTGTTTATCTCGCCGGCCAGCTCGATGAAGCGCGTGGAAAAATCGTATTCCCGCGCCTTCCAGGTGAGGTAAAAGGGGTCGATGGGTATGCAGTGTCCTCCCAGGCCCGGCCCCGGATAGAAGGCCTGAAAGCCGAAGGGTTTCGTTTTTGCCGCCTCAATCACCTCCCATACATCGATGCCCATGCGGTCAAAGAGCATCTTTAATTCATTGACCAACGCAATATTCACAGCCCTATAGATATTCTCAAGAAGTTTAGTTGCCTCTGCCACCCTTGGCGATGAGACTGTAACTGTGCTAACAACAATCTGATCATAGACCAACTTAACTAACTCAAGACATGCATTAGTGACTCAGCTTACGACCTTCGGTATCTTTGAGGTGCTATAATCGGTGTTTCCAGGATCTTCTCTCTCAGGAGAGTAGCCTAAGAAGAAGTCCGTGCCAACAACCAGTCCTGTCTTCTCAAGGATTGGTAAAACCTCCTTTTCTGTTGTTTCCGGATAGGTAGTGCTCTCCAGAATAATGAGGTGTCCCTTTTTGAGATTGGAGGCAATAGATTTAGCCGTGTTTATCACATAGGAGAGATCTGGTTCCCTGTTTCTGCCAAGAGGTGTGGGAACGCATATGAGTATGACGTCAGCCTCTTTTAGGCGAGTAAATTCAGTAGTAGCATCAAGGAGACCCCTACTTCTCGCCCCAACTAAGAAATCAGAGGGGATGTGCTTGATATAGCTCTCTCCTCTGTTTATTGCGGTAGTTTTGGCGCTATCTATGTCAAAACCTATTACCCTGAAGTCCTTTTTGAGAAATTCACGTACAAGCGGAAGGCCTACATAGCCAAGACCTATCACCCCAATAATCGCTTCCTTTTGAAAGATTTTTTTCTTAAGAGTTTCTGCGTAATTCGTCTCATTCATCTTTTAATGTTCACCTCTTATTTTTGGGCTGTTTTTAAGTAACTCTCGGAGGAATATGTCAGTTGTTTTCATTGAGAGCCAATCCTCGTATGCCATTCAAGGAAGAGAAGGGATGTGGCCCGTTAGATCTGCAGTAATAACCTACTAAATGACTAAGTTCTTTGCTAAAGTTAGAGGTAGCGGTTGAGGTTGAGGTAAAGCCATAGTCCTCTTTTTTGGGCAAGTTATCAGTAAGATGAAATATCCTCTCTGCAATCTCCATTGCCTCCTGCCGTAGAGGTGAGAAGTAAGAGGTGAGAGGTGAGGGGTTATTGAGCATTTTTCTTCTCCAGATGTCGAATTAGGCCTAAAAGTTGGCTTTTAATTTTCTCAATGGGCTCAAATATATTGTGTTCATCTGTAATGAAACCTAATTCCTTAGAAATTATAAGCTGAGTATCTAACTCTACACACGACCCAAGTGCTATATATAAAAAATTGATAAACTCCTTTTTGCTTTTTCTTGCTGCTCCCTCGGCTATGTTGCTTGGGATGGATATCGCACTCTTTCTGATTTGGGAGGCTAAGTTATACATCTCCTCTTTTGGAAAATGACTAGTCAACCTGTAAATATCCTTTACCAACTGAATGGATTCCTTCCACACATCCAGATCCTTATGCGTCTTTACCATCTCCACCTCTCACCACTCACGACTCACCTTTCACCTTTTACCTCTCACCTTTTACCTCTCACCTCTCACGACTCACCCCTCACCTCTCACTAAAGTTCTCTCTCAAGCATCTCTATTTCCTTTTTCAGATGCTCGTATTCAGCCATCTTTTTCTGGATAAATTCCTGTGTTATCATTGTCTTGTCATATAACCACTTGGGGGTAAGGGCATAGATGTATCCTATTTTGTTATTTGAGTTTTTAAAGCGCTGTGCCCTGACATAACCTTTTTTTATGAGCGCCTTGATTACATAATTTATGGCACCTAAGCTCATACCCAGTCGTTTTGAAAGCTCTCGCTGGGTTATATTGTTGTTTATGGAAAGTTCTCTTATGGTTTTAAATTCAGTGTCTGTCATGGGATTTAAAATTTGGGTAAGCTACCGCCGATGGAAATGTAGGTAGCTTTAGAATATTTAATTAAAACAATAATGTCCAATTTTTGAACTAATAGGATTGTTCTACTACTCTAAATAAAAAAGGTTGATAAGTCAATAAAAATCTCTTACTGCTCGCTTGTGCACACAGAGGGTAAAGAGAGAGAATATTTTTTTGGCTTGATTGGGAGAAGGATTCAATCAAGCCAAATGCTCAACGCCTATGGCGTAGAGATTAATTCTACTCTTGCGCCGTAAGGCGCTGAGAGTGTCAGCAAAATATAGGGTTTCTCTTATTCTGACGACATAGATTCTTTCTTTCTCTGTGTTCTCTGTGGACTCTGTGAGGGATAAAAAAATTTTTAGATTTCCCTTGACAAATTTTTTCTCAATTGATAGTTAAAAAAATGTAATGTTCATATGGCTCTTTCATAGGATAAGCGGTGTTTCACTTATAATACTATTCGGTATAAAGATACTCACAAGTTTTTTTCTTTTCACAAAAGACCAAAAACCTGATTGGGCCTTAAGTCTACACAGGCAGCCTGTAATAGATGTCCTCATTCTAATACTCTTTACATTTCACAGTATATATGGTTTAAGAACCATTTTGATAGATTTTGGCTACAGGAAAGAAAAGAGGCTTTTCTGGCTATCTAATACAGTTGCAGGCATCATCTCTCTGATATTGATTTATATTTACTTTATTTTCTCTTAATTATGCTTAGTCATGATATCGTCATTGTTGGCGGGGGTCTTGCCGGACTCCGGGCAGCAGTCGGACTTTGTGAAAAATACAATGTAGGCCTTATTTCCAAGGTTCATCCTATCAGGTCCCACTCTATCGCAGCACAGGGCGGCATAAATGCATCTCTGGCAAACCATCCTGATGCAAAGGATGATTCCTGGGAAAAACACACATTCGATACAGTAAAAGGCAGTGACTACCTTGCAGACCAGCACGCAGTAGAGATCATGTGCAAACAGGCGCCTATTATCGTATACGAGATGGAACACTGGGGCTGTCCTTTCAGCAGATTCCCAGATGGATCTATCGCCCAGAGACCATTTGGAGGTGCCGGCTATCCCAGGACATGTTACTCTGCCGATATTACAGGCCATGTGCTTTTGAATACCCTTTATGAGAGGGCAATATCAAAGGGTGTAAGGGTCTATCCTGAATGGTATGTTATTGCCCTTGTCACAGATAACGGCAAATGTCATGGCATTATTGCCTTTGATCTCATAAACGGTGCCATAGTCCCTATAAAATCAAAGGTAACACTTTTTGCCACAGGAGGCTATGGCAGGGTATACCAGTATTCTACTAATGCTCTAATCAATACAGGAAGTGGAATAGGCATAGCCTATAAGGCAGGGGTGCCCATAAAGGACATGGAGTTTGTCCAGTTTCATCCCACTGGCCTGATAGGCACAAACATACTTATGACAGAGGCATGCAGGGGTGAGGGGGGTTATCTCATAAACAACAAAAACGAGAGGTTCATGGAGAGATATGCACCTAAAGCCATGGAACTTGCCCCAAGGGATATAGTATCCAGGAGCATACAGACAGAGATAGAAGAGGGAAGGGGCTTTGAGCATCCCCTGGGTAGATATATAAAGCTCGATTTAAGACATCTGGGTGCCCAGAAGATCCTTGATAGACTACCGGGTATAAGACACATATGCTTAGACTTCCTCGGTATTGACCCTATCAAAGAGCCTATACCTATTATGCCTGTTCAACACTATTCCATGGGTGGCATAGATACCAATGAAAAGGCTGCATCAGAAATTGAGGGCTTTTATGCAGCAGGTGAATGCGCTTGCGTGAGTGTCCACGGTGCCAACAGGCTCGGCGGAAATTCCCTTCTCGATACCATAGTATTCGGAAAGCTGGCATCCATTGCCATCGATGAGTTTCTTCAGGGAAAGGATGTCACACCTGATGAAACACCGTTAAACAATAAACTGGCTGAAATGGAACATACGATTAGAATGATTACAGGCAATAAAGGTGAAAGGCCGTTCTCCATCCTTGCTGATCTCAGCAAAAACATGAGTGCCAATGTGGGGATATTCAGGACAAAGGACGAACTTGCCTTAGCCTTAGAAAATATATTGAAGATAAAGGAGAGATACAAAGGGGTATACGTATCCTCATCTGAACTCCATATGAACTATGAGCTATTAAATGCCCTGGAACTGGGTTCAATGATCGAGGTTGCCCATACCATAGCAATAGGTGCATATCTTAGGGAGGAGAGTCGTGGCGCCCATTCAAGACGGGATTTTCCTGCCAGGGATGATGCAAATTGGCTAAAGCATACCATAGCAAGATTGGGCGCAGACGGAAACCCTGAGATATCCTTTAAGGATGTGGTAATAACAAGATATGAACCCATGGAGAGGAAATATTGATAAAAGAAACTGTTTATACGTTTAAGATACTGAGGTATGATTCTAAAAGGCCTGAAGAGGCTGCCCAATTTAGATCATATCAGATAAAGGTCATACCGGGTCTGACAATCCTTGCAGTCCTCATAAGGATAAGGGATGAGATAGACGGGACACTGTCGTTCCGTTCTTCCTGCCGCTCTGCAGTATGCGGCTCCTGTGCCATGGTTATAAACGGTAAGATTGACCTGGCATGCAGGACACAGGTGGCATCCTTTGGCACAAACACCATAATCCTTGAACCTCTACCGAATTTTGAAATCATAAAAGACCTCGTGGTAGATATGACGCCCTTCTGGAATATGTATGAAAAGGTAAGACCTTATCTGATAAGAAAGAGCCCTGACCCTGAAAAGGAGATACAACAGAGTGAGGAAGAAAGGAAACGCATAGACCAGTTTGTAAACTGTATACTCTGCGCCTCATGTTACGGCGCATGTCCTGTGCTGGCAAGGAACCCCGATTATCTTGGGCCTGCTGCCATGGCAAAACTCGAAAGGTTTGTCCTGGATTCAAGGGATGAAAGACCAGGGGATGTCCTTGAAGAGATAAATAATGAGAACGGTGTATGGGGTTGTGATACTGTGTTTAGATGTATAGATGCCTGTCCCAAGGATGTGAGACCTACGGATTCTATAGTGGGGTTGAGAAAGGCGATTCTAAAGAAAAAATTGCTGGGAAGATACAAATGAAGCTGCATTTCTCTCTCATAACAAGAAGGCAGTTTTTAAACACCCTCTTTGGGGGATGGCTTATAGCATTTTTATCAGGGAGTTTCTATGCACTCCTGAAATTCGCCTTTCCTACCCTGGGAAAAGAGCCGGATTTTGTAGTCCTCAATGCCAAAGACTTTTTGGATATACCTGCCAATTCCGTAAAACCCTTTCCTTGGGGTGGAAAATTGGGATTTATCTTTAAAAGACCTGACAACAAGACAGTGGCATTAAAAGGTGTATGCACCCATATGGAGTGCAACATTGCATACAAGCCCGAAGATAAGAAATTCTACTGCCCCTGTCATAAAGGCTGGTTTGATATAGAGGGCAAGGTCTTAGAAGGACCACCACCCAAACCCCTTGAGTTCTTTGATTTGACCCAGGAGGGTGAGAAATTAATAGTTGCCAAAAAGGGGGTAACTGTTGAGTTACCAAAGGCTTAAAAAATGGTTTGACGAGCGTTATGATTTCCATGGATTAAGGTCATGGACAGAGCATAAGTCCGTCCCTGTGCACAAATACAGTATACTCTATTATACCGGTGGTCTTACCATGTTTCTCTTTGTCATCCAGTTTATAACAGGCATGGTGCTGAGCTTCTATTATGTCCCCTATCATGAACAGGCACACAAGAGTATAATAGAGATAGTAACAAAACTGAACATGGGTTGGTTTTTCCGTTCTCTACACCACTGGGGTGCCCAGCTTGCCATAGGGGTTTTATTTGTCCACGTATTCGGCACATTGTTACTCAAGGCATATAGAAAACCCAGGGAACTCATATGGTTGACAGGTTTCATACTCCTTGGCATCTCTATATTTTTCGGTCTAAGCGGTTACTTCCTCCTATGGGATGAGCGTGCCTTTGCTGCAGTCAGAGTAGCCACAGGTGGTGCTGGTAACCTTCCTGTTATAGGCGGGTTTATAAAATCATTTTTAAGGGGCAGTTTGGATGTCACAGGCGAGACCCTAACCCGTTTCTATGCCTTTCATGTCACGGTGCTACCATTTTTTACCCTTCTTCTTATGGGAATACATATCCTTCTTGTCCAGTATCACGGCATGAGCATCCCTTTATCACAGCAGAATAGCGTGAAAAAACATGAGCCCTTTTTTCCCAATGTCCTATATAAAGATATTATCATCTGGCTTCTCTGCCTTGGTATAGTGGTTACTTTATCTGTGCTTCTTCCTCCTGAGATAGGCAAAAAGGCAGACCCCTTAGCTGCACCTCCGGAAAATATTAAGCCTGAATGGTATTTCCTGTTTCTATTCCAGACCCTAAAGCTCTTCCCAGGGGATATAATGGGTTTAAACGGTGAGGTGATAGCCATCATACTCATATCCCTTGGTATTTTGTTTTTCTTTCTCATACCTTTTTTTGATAGAAAATCAGCAAAAGGTGAAAAAAGCACTGCTTTTACATGGATAGGCATCCTGTATACGGTATATTTTATAGTCATGACCATCGTGGGTTTTCTCACATAAAGGAGAAGGCAGTGAAAAAGATAACCAGAACCATCTACAACCTCAAAAAAAAGATAAAAAAGATTCTCTACCTCTCTATAATCACAACCATATCATCGGCCATAGCCATACCCTTATGGGCAGAGGAGAAGATAGAGGTCTTCCCTTCTGCACCATATGATAGGTTTATAATATACCAGACACTTATCTTTTTCTGGATAGGCATAATAGGTCTTATAGTGATTATAAGGATGAAGCTCAAGGAGATAGAGCGCATCCAGGATATGGGTATCCATAGAGAAGAAAAAGATATTCCTCTTCTTGACTAACAGGGTCTAATCTATTATTATCTTGAAAAAATGCATCCTTCTATCCTAAGAAATACCCTTATATCATCTTCAAGCATAAAAAGGCTTATGGAAATGCCTCAAACCTTTGACATCTATTCACCCATTTACGAGCTTTTCCACCTGTTCGAAGATAAAAAAAGATTTGCCAGTGAGATACATACAGAGATTCACCTTGTAAAACCCATACTAAAGGCATTGGGATTCTTCTATGAATCAAAACCTGCTTTTTTCGAAGAAAATGTGAAGCCTCCAGATATTGCATTATTTCACACAGAAGATGAAAGACTCAATGCATCACAACTCTGGGGGACAAAGGAATATTATGACAATACCACAGGCGTAGTACTTGTAAAGAGATATGGCAGGACACTCATGAAGGGTGTTAGCGGTTTTTACCTGGAATTTGAAAACAGGCTTCCATTATTTCAACTTATCTATATAATGAAAAAGTCAAAGACACCCTGGGGTATTCTCACCAATGGAAGAAACTGGATACTTGTAAAAAAACCTATAGATTTCGAGACAATGCTCATAGAGATAGATATTGAGTATCCTTCTGCAACCCCAGATTCAATACCCATCCACCTTTTTTGTCAGATCTTCTCCCCTGAGGGCTTGCTAAAGACTATACCTGCGCTGCTGGAGGAGGAGAGGGAAGATATCTTCGGCATGTTAAAGAAAAAAAAGGAGAGTCTTATAAAAGGTATAAAGGGTAAGGAAAAGAAGGCAGATGTATACCCTGTTCTTTATGACACATATCATGATATATTCCAGGACGGTAATCTTCCAGAGACAGAGTCATATCTTAAAGAAAAGGATGTTAGGCTTGACCTTAAGTCACCCTTATCAACGGATATCATAAACCCATATAATACACCCCATATATTCACCTATCTGTTCTCACTTAAGGGCAAACAGTCAGGTATTGATATGAAGTTTATATTGGATAATCTTTTTGGAGGAAAGGGATATACAAAGGAATCCTTATTGGGTCTAAAGGTCCTTGATATGACACCCAACTTTGGTTCCATCACATCATGTATCATAGAGGGGTTTACATATATATCTTTCATACTCCCTTATAATGAAAAAAATACCTTTATCACTGAATGGGAGGATGAAAATGGCTTGAAAAGACACATTCTTGATACAGTACTTTACGGCGTTGAAAGGTCCCATGTTGCCTATGATATATTTCAGGATTCCATGCTTAGAAGGTTTGGCTTTAAAACAAGAAATTTCAAGCTGGGAAATCCCCTCATAGGTATGTCTCTAAATGACATAAAGAATCACATGGAAAAAAAGGACCAACTGGAACTCTTTAATAAAAACCCCATGGAAGTGATCACAGAACTCAAGGACATATTAAAGCAATTTTCTTCTCTGTCAGATAGGATCAAAGAGGACGTGGAGGAAAGGGTCCGTTTAGAGGCAAGACTCACAGCATACATAAAAAGGATAAAAGATGTTATGGATGCCATCACATCCACATACTTTATAAAAAGCGTGGACAAGAAAAAAATCCAGGGGCTTTTATCCAATCTCGGTGCTGATGAGCTTACATGGGATGCCATAAGAAAAAATACATGGTTTAAAGAGGCAAAAGAGGTTGCCAAAAGAAACGGCTTTTTCCATTTTGAAATGGAGTTTCCTTTTCTCTTAAACGATGCCTTTGACCTCATATTTATCCAGCCTGGCTCTACATATATATGGGAACAGGATCTACCTGTTATGGAGCTTACAAAGGCATATATCAAAAGGGGGTCTTCATACCTAAAAGAAGACGGGAGGATTGTCATTATTGCATCAGGCTTTGAGGATAGCCTCATGGCAGAGATAGAAGGTTCAAAGAAGTATATGGCAGAGAAAAAAGATGACCTGATTATCCTTAGTAAAAAACAGGTAATCTGAACTAAACCTCAATCTCCATCCCGTCCTCTGCAAGGAGATAGGGTTCATAAAGCACACCTTTGAAATCATCCCATTCAGGATAAAGATGGCTAAGCATTACCTTTTTTGGCCTTGCCTCATCCACTATCCTGGCAAGATGCCTGAGATTCAGATGTCCCTTTACCTCCCTAAGGGGGAAAGAACACTCTGTTATGAGTAGGTCTACACCCCTAACAAACCCTGCAAGCCTTTTTGTATATGCAGTATCACCGGTGAAGACAATACTTCCTTCATCCTTAATCCTTATGGCAATACTCTCCCTGTTGTGGTTTACAGGTTTTGAATCTATCTTCAAGCCATTAATCTCCATGCCTTTACCTGATAGCACCCTTAGCTTTAAATCATAGTAGTTTGGTAATATCCATGGATATATCTGAGACAAACCTTTAAAAAAATGCCTAAAACCCTTCCCACCCATGATAATCAAGGGTCTTCTCCTGGGCTCTATGCCATAATTGCAGGCAAAAAGGAATGTAGATAGGTCTGCGCTGTGGTCTACATGGAAGTGGGTTAAAATCACCATGTCTATATCATGGACTTGATAACCGTATTCCAGCAGCCTCCTCACCACAGATGGACCAACATCTATAAGTATCTTTAAACCCCCTGTCAAGACAAGATAGGATGAAGAAAGCCTTTTAAGGGAAGGTATAGATGTGCCTGTGCCCAGGACCTTCACCTTCATCTTTTCTTTAGATACCAATCTACAGTCTCTAATATGCCCTTCTCAAGACTATATTGAGCCTGCCAACCGAGTTCTGAGGCAGCCTTTTCAGGATTCAATGTGCTCACCTTTATATCCCCTGGTCTCGCCTTATCCCTTTTCGGGTCATCAAACACCTGTGGTATTGCAACACCTTTAATCCTTAATGCATTTATTATCTCTTTATATAACTCAAGGGTGGTTGTGCCTTTCCCTGTTCCGATATTGTATATACCTACCTTATCTATGCTGGTGGCAATGATATTTGCCCTGGCAATATCCTTAACATAACAATAATCCCTTATCATGCCCTGGGGCTCGGCAGGAAAGTGATTTAATGTAGGATGGATGCCGTCTAAGAGTTTCTCGGTAAATATAGCCACTACACCTGCCTCACCGTGAGGTATCTGTCTTGGTCCATAGACATTGCTGTATCTTAATATAGTATATCCCAAACCGTATTGACCGTAGAAAAACCTTATATATTTCTCGCTTGCGAGCTTTGATATGGCATAGGGAGAAGCCGGTTCAGGGACATAGTCTTCACCTGTAGGAACAATATCTGCTTCACCGTATATGGCACCACCTGTAGAAGAAAATATAAATCTTTTTACATTATACCTGACACATAACTGTAATAGTCTTATTATCCCTTTAATGTTTACCTCGGCATCAAAAAGGGGATCAGAAACAGATAATGGGACAGATATCTGGGCAGCATGATGGTTAACTACATCGGGCATCTCTTTTTTAAATATCTCTTCTATGCTATCCCTACATATGTCATCCACATATAGCCTTGCCTTTTCGTTCTTATTATCCTTTTTCCCTGTGGAAAGATTATCTATGATTGCCACATCATACCCGTTATCCACATAGGCATCCACTACATTTGAACCTATAAAACCGCAACCACCTGTCACAAGAACCTTCATCCTTAGACTCCTTATAGATATGTTTGCAACCTTTGAAAAAGGCCTCTATTCCCATACACCTTTTATGTGCATCACAACTCTATTACCTTTGCTTCTATCATACCATCTATAGCCAAGATCTCACTTAATACCTCCTCACCTATAGGGTCATCAACAGATACAAATGCCACCTCTTCCCCTGTATGCTGCCTTGATACGTTCAAGCCTGATATATTTATCCTGTGATTACCCAGTATTGTCCCTACCTTACCTATAATACCAGGCCTATCAAATATCCTGAAATGTAAAAATGTCCCCTCAGGTATAACATCAAGATGGAACCTGTCAAGAAGCACTATTCTACCTAATTTATCAGAAAATACAGTGCCTGCAATAGATAACTCTTCTATATCCGTCTTCAGGATAAATAGTATAAGGTCATTAAATTTGTCATACTGGTCTGTCTTTGTCTCCTCTACGGTAATATTCCTGTCCTTTGCCAAATAGGGTGCATTTATATGTGTTACCGACTCCTGAATATAGACACCTAAAAATCCCTTGAGGCCTGCTATGGTAAAGGGTTGATAACTAAAAGGCACATCAAATTTTCTCTCGCATAGATCCTCTTCAAAATTCTTTCCTACCATGACAATCTTTATTGATTCAGGCCTTCCCTTGGCAATCTGGGCAGCAAGCTTGCCTATCTTCTCTGTGAGGCTGAAATACAACTGGAGGTTTTCTGTGAGCTGAGACTTCATAAAGGGTATATTTACCGCATTCTGATAAGGCCTACCATGTAATGCATTTACCACCTGTTCTGCAATGATACGGGCAACTGCCTCCTGACCCTCCATGGTGTTGGCACCTATGTGGGGTGTTGCAAAGACATTTTCAAGCTCAAGGAGCTTACTGCTTTTAGGGGGCTCTTCTTCGAATACATCAACCCCTGCTGCAAAGACTTTGCCGCTTTTTAATGCCTCATAGAGGTCATTCTCATTTACAATACCACCCCTGGCACAGTTGACAAATATGACATTATCCTTCATGAGTCTTATCTCTTTTGCAGTGATCATATTTTTTGTGGCAGCGGTAAGAGGTGTGTGAAAGGTAATGATATCCACCTCTTTTAAGAGGTCTTCGAGTCTATCATAGAGCTTCACCCCTAAGGAATCGGCCTTACTCTTTTTTATATACGGGTCATAGGCAATCACCTTCATGCCAAAACTCTTTGCCCTGATGGCCACATTACTCCCTATCCTGCCAAGCCCTACAATCCCCAGCACCTTATTGTGGAGCTCTATTCCCATAAACCTTTTTCTATCCCATTTACCGCTTTTGAGGGAATCATTTGCCAGGGGTATCTTTCTTGCTGCAGCCAGCATAATACCCATGGTAAGCTCTGTTGCTGCCAATGTATTGCCTGTAGGTGCGTTCATAACAATAATCCCTTTTTTACTTGCAGCCTCTATATCTATATTGTCAACACCTACACCTGCCCTGCCAATGATCTTTAGCTTTCCAGGGTTTTCCAGAAGGTCTTCTGTTATAGTAGTCCCACTCCTTGTGATGATGGCATCATAGTTACCTATGATAGCCTTGAGTTCATCGTGTTTTATCCCTGCCTTGATGTCTATCTCGATATCCCTGCTTCTTGATAAGACCTCTATTCCGTCGTCAGAAAGGTTATCTGTTATAAGAACTTTGTATTGTTTCATGGCATCACCTTAATTTTTTTAAAAAGCATATCATTGGAAAATATAAAAAATCAAGTTTACGTATTCCTTCCCCATCTCCTGTGAACCCAAAACCATTCATCAGGGGCATCAATAATTATGGATTCGAGGAATACATTTATCTTTCTCAGATTTTCCCTTATAAGCTCATCCATATTGCCTTTTCTTTCCATAACAAGGGGCTCATTGCATACAACCCTGTATCTTAAAAATCCCTCACGAACTAAATATACAGGAATAACAGGTGAACCTGTCTTCATTGCCACAACAGCAATCCCTCTATTTGTAGATACCTTCTCCCCGAAAAAATCCACATATACACCCTTTGAACGCTTCTCCCGCTGATCAGCAAGGACTGCAACTATTTTGTTTTCCTTTAGGTGTCTCATAATATCCCTACCTGTGCCCTCATTGGGTATAATCTTGAGGCCTGATGTTGCCCTTATTTTATTGAGAAAATTATTCAAAAGGATATGCCTTTTTAATGGTCTGGCAAGGACAATAACATCCTGTTGTAAAAGCACAGATGAAATACCCATAATCTCCCAGTTTGAATAGTGAAATATGACAGCAAGTATCCCCTTACCCTTTGACAAGGCTTTATCTATATGGTCTCTGTTCTCAAGGGAGAACCTCTCTTTATATTCGTCCTTTTTTAGATACGGAATAAGGAGCATCTCTACGAAATTGATGCCGAATTTTTCAAAGCAGCGTCTTGCCATAGATTGTATATCTTGGTCATCTCTATCATTGAAGACCCTTTTAAGGTTTGAGATGGCAACAAGTCTCCTTTTTTTTAATATACGGTATGCAAGCCTGCCAAGAAAGACACCAAAACCCCTCTGAAGGGTTTCAGGAAGGAAACGGATACACTGCTGTATTGTCTTTATAATGAGTATGAGAAAAAGGTCTAATATCACCTTTTCTTATCAGCTTCAAGAGATATGGCTTCATCGATGAGCATTATAGGTATATCATCCCTTATGGGATACATAAGACTGCATTTATCACATATTAAACCATCCTCTTTTTCATTAAGATAGATATCTCCTTTGCATTTGGGGCAGCAAAGTATATCCAGCAACTCTTTTTTTATAGGCATAAAAAACCTCTCATATGTGCTACCTAAAGGCTATTTATCTTTATAACTGTCTCTAAGGATATCCCCAAGGGTAGAAAAGACGTTATTATCCTTTGAAAGATTCTCCATTACACTTTTTTCATCTATCTTTTTCAATGCCTTGGTGCTCAATCCAATCCTCTTTTCTTTTTCATCCATGTTCAAGATAACAGCCTTTATCTTATCATCTATCTTAAATACATCATTGGGGTGTCTGCCCTGGAGATCATCTATCTCAGAGAGGTGTATGAGCCCTTCCACACCATCCTCTATCTCCACAAATATACCAAAGTCAGTGATGCTTGTTATATAGCCCTCTACTATATCCCTCTCTTTATATTTCTCGCCTATACCCTTCCAGGGGTCTTCTTTAAGCTTTTTTATGCTAAGGGAGAACTTTTTATTCTCTTTATCTATGTTTAAGACAACTGCTTCCACTAAAGTCCCTTTTTTATATATATCATGAATACCCTTTCTCCTTCTTGACCATGACACCTCAGAGGCGTGGATAAGACCGTCCACACCCTCGTCTATACCCACAAACATACCAAAGTCAGTCCAGTTTTTCACCTTTCCTTTGACTATGGAGCCTATGGGATATTTTGCTACAAGCTCATCCCATGGATCAGGAAGAAGCTGCTTAAGACCCAGCGATATCCTCTTTTTATCTTTATCCACGTCAAGGACCACAAGTTCCAGCCAGTCATTCTTATTCACTATCTTGCCAGGGCTTTTTACCTTTTTATCCCAGGTCATCTCGCTTAAATGCAAAAGACCTTCCACACCCTGCTCAAGCTCTACAAACGCTCCGTATTCTACTATACCTACCACCTTACCCTTTACTTTTGCCCCTACCCGATATTTCTCCTCTATCTTTTCCCATGGGTCTGGCTTTAACCTTTTCATGCTCAAAGAGACCCTTTCCTTCTCCTGGTCAAGCTCTGTAATCTTTACCTTTATCTCATCACCTACCCTGAGATATTCTTTGGGGTGTGTTATCCTCCCCCAAGTAATCTCATTGACATGGAGAAATCCATCAACACCTCCTATATCTACAAAAACACCATAATCTGTTATGTTTCTCACAAATCCATATAAAACCTGATCTACCTTGGCGTTTTTCCAGAACTCTGTCTTTTTTCTTTCCCTTTCCTCTTCCACAAGCATCCTTCTTGAAATGATAATATTATTTTTTCTTTGATTTACCTTTAGGATCTTGAATTTTAGATGTCTGCCCACAAAAGAAGAAGGATTTTTTACAGGTTTTATGTCTACCTGTGATATGGGGAGAAAGGCATTGACGCCTATATCCACTATAAAACCACCCTTTATCTCTGAGATAATATCGCCATCCACAGGCGTGCCATCTTCAAAGGATTTATTTATCTTCTGCCAAGTTCTTATATAATCCACCTTTTGCTTGGAAAGGATAAGGAGCCCGAATTCCTTTTCTCTCCCTGTAATCATAACTTCTACTTCATCACCAATATTTACTCCATATTCGCCATTTTTATTTAAAAACTCTGACTTGGGGACCCTGCCCTCGGATTTGAGACCTACGTCAACAATCACTGTATCAGAGTTGATATTTATGACCTTCCCCTTTAAGATATTTCCGCCTTCTTGAAGGCTCTTCATGGATGTTTCATAAAGTTCCCTCATCTCCTCTTCAGAGTTTTCTTTTTGTGCTACTGTTTCAGCAATGTCTGCCATATGTTCCCCCTAAAATTTTTTTACCTGCCGCTCTACCGTATCTATGATAAAATCAGGAGTTGATGCACCTCCTGTAATACCCACGCGCTTTATACCTTTAAACCATTCAGGCGCTAAATCCTTTTCTGTCTCTATATGATAAGTCCTTGGCTGAATCCTTCTGGCAAGCTCATACAACTTTGTTGTATTGGAACTATTCTTGCCCCCCACTATTAACATCATATCCACCTTTTCAGCGAGTCTTGATGTCTCCTGCTTTCTCTTGGATGTGCTTGCACATATAGTATTATAGACCCTGAGTTCTTCAGCGTCCTTCAGTAAACCAGCCACTAAATCCATCAAAAAATCCTTCTCCAGGGTTGTCTGACTCACGACACCAATACGTTTGGCATCAATAGAATCAGATTTCTGTAATACAATACCATCATTATCCAAATAACTCAATACACTTTTAACCTCAGGGTGTTCCTTCTCGCCCACTATGACTACCCGGTAACCCTTTTTTTTCAACATTATTGCGTATCTTCTCACCTTTTTAACAAAAGGACATGTGGCATCTATATACCTCAAACCCATGTTTTTTATATAATCCTCATCCTCTTTTTTTATGCCATGGGTTCTAAAAACCACTACACCATTTTCTATCTCCCTTATGTCATCCACAGGTTTTATACCTTTTTCTTTGAGCATCTCTACCATCTGAGGGTTATGGATGATAGGGCCTATGGTATATATATTTTTTTCACCTTCCTGTGCCTCTTTAAGGACCATATTTATAGCCCTTTTAACGCCAAAACAGAACCCTATGTCTTTTGTCTTAATGACCTCTATCATGATATCTTTCCTGTATAGTTTAAAATCTTCTCTATAACTGCATCTATTTCAAGGTTAGTGGTATCGATATAAACAGCACCCTCTGGCATGATAAGGGGTGCGATATCTCTTTTAGAATCATCCCTATCCCTTATCTCCATCTCTTCTTTCACTTTTGTGAGCGGAGATCCTACTCCCTTTTGTGATAACTCTAAAAACCTCCTCTTTGCCCTTTCATTACTTGATGCATCCAGATAGAACTTTATATCTGCATGGGGAAACACAACACTCCCTGCATCTCTTCCTTCCAGGACCACCCCACCTTCTCTTCCAATCTCCCTTTGTTTTTCTGTAAGGAATTCCCTTACCTTTTTATTCTGCGATAGTCTTGAAGCAAGCATGGAGATATCTGGCATCCTTATTTCTTCACTTATATCCTCACCATCTAAAAAAACCTCTGTTTTATCTTTGAAGTTGAATTTTATGTTTAGGCTGTGGAGGAATTCATCAAAGCCGGTTTCTTCTGGGCTTGTAATATTATGTCTTTTGGCAGCACAGGCAACACCCCTATACATGGCACCTGAATCTATATAGATATAGCCGAGTCTTTTTGCTAAGAGTTTTGCAATGGTGCTCTTACCTGCACCACTTGGTCCATCTATTGTAATGATCAGTCCTCTTTTCATATACAACCTTAAAAAACGAATAGAGATTATAGAATAAATTCAGCAGACATTACATGTATTAACTTTACTGCATTGGACATATTAAAATCGGGATCATGTCCTTAGCCTTTATTAATCCAAACAAAATCAGTTAGTTATACCTTATCTATTCATCAACCTCCTCAACACATCTATAAATCTTCTGTTTTCATCCATCCTCCCTATGGTTACCCTTATATATTCAGGGAGGTTATATGCACCCATCCACCTCACAAGGATATCTTCCTCAAAGAGCCTTTTTGTTATCCCTTCTGCATCTTTCCCGAGCCTTATGAGGATAAAATTCGCCTCTGTGGGGACAAACTCAATAGAGAGTTCTTTTAAGGCGTCATAATAAAATATCTTACCATTCTTGTTATTTTCAAGGACTGCATTGACAAATCCTGTATCCATAAGCACTGCCTCTGCTGCAGCAAGGGCAACGGTATTGATGCTAAACGGCTGTCTTGTCCTTTCAAGATAGGATATGAGGGTTTCTTCTCCCAGGCAATAACCAATCCTCAGTCCTGCCAGCGCATATGCCTTGGAGAACGTTCTCAGCACAAGGACAGGGTGATCGTCTATAAATCTTACAGAATCAGGAAAATTGGTATCCTCTGCAAATTCGGCATATGCCTCATCCACTGCCACAAGTATATGATTAGGCAGGCCTTCCAAAAATTCTTCAAATTCTTTTTGATTAAATATAGTGCCTGTAGGATTAAGGGGGTTGTTCAAGAATATCACCCGTGTCCTTTCATCTACAGCATCCTTTATCCCTTTTAGGTCAGTCTTCATGTCCTTAAGGGGTATCCTTACCAAGTCATAATTAAAGACCTTGGATGCAATACTATAATATGCAAAGGCAGGGTCTGTAATGATAACTCTGTCCCTGTGCTTTATCCTTGCTGCCTTCAATATCATTTCTATGATCTCGTCAGAGCCATTACCGAGAACAACATTGCCCCCTGATATGCCGAATCTTTTACCTATTAGCTCTTTTAGCCCTGACTCACCACCGGGATATCGGGTAATATTAAATATATTATCAAGGATGGCATTCAGTGCCTTCTGGGATGGAGGGAAGGGATTTTCATTGGATGCAAGCCTTATAAGCCCACCTTCACCGCCGTATTTCATTGCCCTTGGGTAATAAGGTATATCTTTTATATCTTTGCCTATTTCAAACTTCATCTTATTTTTTCATAATCCTTTTTACAAAATCTTCGGCATTCTTCTGCATAATATAAAAGTCATGGGCACCAAGCCCTGCACCCCTTACTATCTTTGCCCCGTCTTCATCTGTTATTAGGTCTGATGGACTATGGGAATCTGTATCAAGCACGAGCCTTGCCCCTGTTTTTTTTGCCAGCGCTGCCACATGACCATTTGTAAGGGAATGACCCTTTCTTGCAGTTATCTCCATAAGAACACCCCTACTGGCAGCCAGCGCCATATCTTCTTCACTTATGAGTCCAGGATGGGCAAGGATATCTGCCCCTGCCTCTATAGCCTCTCTGTTCGTCCCTTCTTCAACAGGTTCTGCAATGGTCTCTCCATGGACAACCACATAATAGATGCCCAGCCTTCTTGCCTCTTTTATCATATCCTTTATCATGCCTGGAGGGACATGGGTAAGTTCTACGCCGGGGACAATCAAGATTTCATTATAAAAGCCTGACCTCTTGGTAAGCCTGATTATTGAAGTGGCTACATACTCAAGGTTAGTTCCATCCACATGGTCTGAGATACCAATAATTGTGTATCCCTTGACCTTTGCCCTCCTTGCCAGTTCTGAAGGCAAAAGCTCTCCATCGCTCAGTAAAGAATGTGTATGTAGGTCAATCATCTTATTTTATACGCTCACATCTTATATTTACCAAAATCATCAGAAGAGAGGTTTTCCAGTATATCCTCCCATTCATTGCTGTCTGTAACAACCTTATCCCCTTTTTTAGAGATATCTGCCTTGGATGACTTTTTTATTACACTCTCTTCCACAAAGATAGGGGCCCCAGTCCTTATGGCAATAGCTATGGCATCGCTGGGACGTGAATCTATGGTGAGCCTCTTATCATTTACATTCATATGTATCAATGCATAATAGGTGTTGTCTCTTAAATCATTTACCTCTATCTTTACGATCTTTACACCAAGGGTATCCAGGATATTTTTTAAAAGGTCATGTGTCATGGGTCTTGGCGTCTGTATATTCTCAAGGGCCGTGGCAATGCTTGATGCTTCAAGAAGTCCTATCCATATGGGAAGCACATCCTTGTCCTCCAGGTCCTTAAGGAGCACTATAGGCGTATTGGTAAAAGGGTCAACTGTTATCCCTGCAACCTTCATCTCTTTTAACATTTTAATCCATACCTCCTTTCAAGGTCATATCCTCTCTCCCCTGAGGGAATTGGCATAACCCTTTAATACCTTAACCTTAACCAAGCTACCGATCATATCATCAGATCCTCTGAAATTAACCACTTTGTTTTGTCTTGTCCTCCCTGTAAGGTCATCCTTGGAATTTTTACTCTTCCCTTCCACAAGGACATCAAACACCATGCCCTCTGTTGCCTGATTTTTCTTTAGAGTGATTGCCTTCTGGACACCTTGAAGGTAACCGAGTCTTTTTAGTGCCTCCTCCCTGGGGACTTGGCCATTGTAATTTGATGCAGTAGTATTCTTTCTTTTTGAATAGGCAAAGGAGAAAATGCCATCAAATTCCACCTTTTTTACAAGTTCTACGGTCTCCATAAATGCATCGGCGTCCTCGCCAGGAAACCCCACAATGCAGTCTGCTGTAATGGCAATATGAGGACAGACCCGTCTTAATTTCTCTATATTCTCCATATATTCAGAGATCGTATATCCCCTGTTCATGAGCTTTAGGATCTTGTCTGAACCTGATTGGAAGGGTAGATGGATCTGCTCACAGAGTTTATCAAGTTCAGCAAAACAATCTATAAGCTCATTGGATAGATCCCTTGGATGGGATGTAACAAACCTTATACGCTCTATACCTTCCACCTCATTAACCTTTTTCAATAGTGCCGGAAAGGATAGATCATTGCTGCCTTTATTATAGGAATTTACATTCTGTCCCAGCAAAACTATCTCTTTGATTCCTCTTTTTGCAAGATTATATACCTCATCTATGATATCCTGGCTGTTTCTACTAAATTCCCTTCCCCTCACATAAGGGACTATACAATAGGTGCAGAAGTTATTACATCCCTTCATTATGGTCACATATGCCCTTACACTCGATTCACTTGGTTCAGGCTTTATAAATAATGGATCAACACAGCCATTATTAGAAAAGTCTGAGAAGAATATGCCTTTGCCTGAACTATTTACAGCATCTACTATACTATGGATATTAGACGGACCTATGGCAAAATCAATAAAAGGTAGTTTTTCTTTTAGTGTGTCCTTTTCTTGCTGGGCAATACAACCTGCAACACCTATTATGATACCTCTTTTGTCCTTAATACGCTTTAATCTCCCTAAATAGCTATAGAATTTTTGTTCTGCCTTCTCACGGACAGAGCAGGTATTTACAATGACCAGGTTAGTATCTTCTATACCTTTGGCAGGCGTAAAACCATTGATTCGGAGAAGATGGCTCATCTTCTCCGAATCATGTTCATTCATCTGACATCCAAATGTCTCTATGTAAAACCTCATGTTTCTCCGAAAGCCAAAAAACTCTTAATTAATCTATTTGCCTTTTATCTTGAATTTCGGATCCAGCTTCTTCATCTTCTGAACGATTCCGCCATATTCAAGCTCTGAATAAGGGAGCATTGCCATACCCGAGAAACCCTGCTGCCTTAATTCTGTTGCCTTCCTTGATACATTTGCCCTTACATAATCCCAGTATGGATGGTCGAATGCATCTGCAGGTTCTGTAAGTTTTCCTTTGTGGACACAGAATGCCATACATGCCACAACAGGAGGGCCATCAAAATATGAGACCGGTGAATTCATCTTGACAGGCATAAGTGGTCCTGTATGACTACCCCTCATAAAACCTGCTACATAATGACCAATATTGAAAGGTGCCAGGACCTCGCCTGTTGCCGGGAATGCCCCCTGAACACGAACGAGCATGACAGGGTCATCTTTGCCTGTGTATTTGCCTGCAATGTTATGGAGCCTTGTGGTGCTTACCACTGCTGCTATCTCACCTGTGGTCCTTGAATAAATAGACTCTACTACAAATCTCTCATTGTCCCTGAGTAATGCTGCTATATCATATTGGTCTTCAGGTGTATTGAGTTCTATCACCCTGTCGCCTTCAGTGTAATTTACATCCATTATGTGAAAGGTAAAACCCTTTTCCATATTTGGTGATAGTATCAAGCCTGAGTTATACATGGGATCTGCAAAACCGAGATAAAGAGGAAGGTTGTATGCACCGGGATCGGTCTTGTCAGCAGCAAAGAAAAGAAATGGCTCATTGGGTCTTTCTTCAATCTCCATCTCTGCCACTGCAGGACCCATACCCTTTACATTGCCTGAAAATGCATCCTTTAAAAGATCCTGACCTGCACCATATAGACCCTGCTCTTTAGCAATAGTAGTGCCTGCCACAAAGGCATCCCAAGCAAGTTTATGAACCTCCTCGCTGCCTACACCCTTTGTATGGGTAAAGAGTATTGCCACATCATCACCTGTGTGAGAAACAAAAAAGTCATGGACAAGTTCCTTGCCTTCATCCTCGATATATTCTGCCACCCTCTTTAAAAGCCTCTGGCTCGGTCTTATATGTCCCCCAATACTGCCAATATCTGCCTTGATAACTGAAATAGTTGTTTTCATAAACCCTCCTTAAATATATTTTTTAATACATCTATAAAATTAATATATGTTGCGTCAAGTCCTAATGGCGTGATAGATACATAGCCATGCTCTACAGCAAAAAAATCAGTCCCCTCATCATTATGATACCTGTCAATATTTCCGCCTATCCAGTAATATTTTTTCCCCCTGGGATCAACCCTTTCTGTAATTATATCATTATATATCCTTTTCCCGAGTCTTGTCACCATAAAACCCTTTATTTTGTCAGAAGGTATATTGGGGATATTTATATTCAGGAATGCATGTTCAAAGGCTATCACTTTTTTGGATACGAGCATAATTATCTTACTTAATATATTCACGGCATCATTAAAATAAAAGTTATCTATTGCCGCAATAGAAACTGCCATAGAAGGTATACCAAGAAATGCACCCTCTTTGGCCGCTGCCACTGTCCCTGAATAATTCACATCCTGCCCCATGTTTGGACCTTTGTTAATACCTGATATAACCATATCAGGTCTCCTTGGTAGGATCTTATAGACACCAAGGAGTATGCAGTCTGCCGGTGTCCCATTGGTAGTATATGTATATTCAGATATCTCTTTTATCCTTAAGGGTTTATGAAGGGTAACTGCATGTCCTATACAGGTTCTCTCTTTTTCAGGTGCTACTGTATATACTTGATGCTCTCTTTTAAGATTATCTCTCAGGCAAATGAGCCCTTCAGAATGGATTCCATCATCATTAGACAAAAGAACAAGCAATGGTTCACCATAAAAAATCCAGAGGATATATTCTAATCTTACTCATAAATTAATAAATCGGGGCGACGGGATTTGAACCTGCGACCTCTTGCACCCCAAGCAAGTGCGCTAAACCATGCTGCGCTACGCCCCGAATAGATAAATATTACAGGATATTTTTACAAATGTCTATATGTTTTTAGATATTACAAGTCACAATACAAGGCCTTTGCAAAATAAAGACCTTTTTAAAAGGCCTCAGATATGTAAATATTTTTCAATTTTTCAAAGATTTAAATGACTTTTCCATAGGCGTTTTTAAAGAAAAAAAATATTGACAAAACCCTTTGGCTTTGATTCAATATTTACACATACCGCTTGGATCCAAGAACTGGACCGAGACGGAAGGAGATTTGTTTTAAATAGCCTTCTGAATTGAGTTCAGGAGGTTTTTTTATTAAGGGGCTATAAATGGAGAGGATAACGGTTCCTGTTATAAAAGAGAGAAAGTCAGGCGAAAAGATAACTATGCTCACTGCCTATGATTTTATATTCGCCGGCATATTGGATAAAGAAGGTATAGACATAATCCTTGTGGGAGACTCAGTAGGGACAACGCTTTTAGGATATCCAAATACAATTCCAGTGACAATAGAAGAGATGATACATCACACAAAGGCGGTTGTAAAAGGCACAAAAAATGCCCTTGTGGTAATAGATATGCCTTTTATGTCCTATCAGGAGGGGATTGAACAGGCAAGAAGAAATGCAGGCAGGATGATGAAAGAGACCCTGGCAGGGGCTGTAAAACTCGAGGGCGGGATGAATATGAAAGACACCATAAAAGCCCTTGTTGATATAGATATACCTGTTATGGGGCATGTTGGGCTTACACCACAGTCTATCCACAGGATGGGAGGCTATAAGGTTCAGGGAAAGGGCAAGGATGCAGAGAGGCTTATAAATGATGCCATTGCCGTGGAAGAGGCTGGGGCATTCTCTATTGTCCTTGAGTGTGTCCCCAGGGAACTGGCAAAGGAGATTACAGGGATGCTAAAGATACCCACCATAGGCATAGGAGCAGGCCCTAATTGTGATGGACAGGTCCTTGTCATTTATGACCTTTTAGGTCTATCCGGTGAATTCAGGCCTAAATTCGTAAAAAGATACCTTGACATGAGGGAAGAGATAGCAAAGGGTGTAAGAGAATATATAGATGAGGTAAAAACGGGTGTATTCCCTGATGATAGCCATTCATTTCATTGATGGGATCATATTTTAGGAGACAAAAACACAGGACATATAAATGAAGATAATAAAAACAGTAAAAGAGATGCAGAGCCAGGCAGATGACATAAGAAGGGAAAACAGAAAGATAGGCTTTGTCCCTACCATGGGATATCTCCATGAAGGTCACCTTGCACTCGTGAAAAAGGCAAGGGAGATAAGTGATGTGGTTGTGGTGAGTATCTTTGTGAACCCTACCCAGTTCGGACCAACAGAAGACCTGGATAAATACCCCAGGGATTTTGAAAGAGACAGGGCACTCCTTGAATCAGAAAAAACAGATATAATATTTTTCCCTGATGCAAACGAGATGTATCCTCAAGGGTATTCCACATATGTCCAGGTAAGGGGTCTTGAGGATTATCTATGCGGTATGACAAGAAAGGGTCATTTTATAGGGGTTGCGACAGTGGTGGCAAAATTATTTAACATTGTAAAACCCCATTATGCTGTCTTCGGTATGAAGGACTTCCAGCAGTTAAAGATTATAGAAAGGATGGTCAAAGACCTCAATATGGACTTAGAGATCATTCCCTATCCCACAGTAAGGGAAAAAGATGGCCTTGCCATGAGTTCAAGAAATACCTATCTGAATCCTCAGGAAAGGGAAAAGGCACTCATTATATACAAATCCATAGAAACCCTTAAAGAGATGTTTAAACAAGGGGTGAGAGATGCAGATACATTAAAGAAAAAGGCAAAAGAGATGATTGAATCAGCAGGTATCCATAGGATCGATTATATAAGCATAGCAGATACAGAAACATTCAAAGAGGTATCTATAATAAAACACAGGGCACTATATGCCGTCGCATGCTTTGTCGGCAAGACAAGGTTAATTGATAACACAATCTTGGAGGAATAAAATGCAAAAGATCATGATGAAATCAAAAATCCATAGGGCAAGGGTTACAGAGAGTAACCTCCATTATGAAGGCAGCATTACCATAGATGAGACACTTATGGAACAGGCGGATATCCTTCCCTATGAGCAGGTTCAGATATATAATGTGACAAATGGTGAGCGCTTTACCACATATGCCATAAAAGGAGAGAAAAACTCAGGTATCATTTGTATAAATGGCGCTGCTGCCCATAAGGCAAAAAAGGATGACCTCATAATCATTGTAAGCTATGCTGGTTATGATGAAAAAGAACTTGCCACATTCAAGCCTAAAAAGGTATACGTAGACGACAACAACATGGTAAAGACCCAGTTGAGGCTCGTAAACTGATATTTTAAAAGATCTTTTATAGGATTAGTCTTTCTTCCCTATGGAGAAAGACTTGCCAAGAAAGCGCCCTATCTGAAAATATTTTCTCAGTTCTGGGGCATAGACAATAGGTCTTACCTTTTCTATATCTATGAGATTATCTTCAGTCATGACAGCCTCATCTACCTTTATATCCTTAATCTCGCCTATAAAAAGGGTATGGAGACCTAATTCAATATTCTTTATAAGGCTACATTCAAGGACCAAAGGAAACTCATCTATGTAAGGAGCATCAACCATAGTCCCTTTAACAGACGTTAAACCTGTATAGGCAAACTTGTCATGCTCCCTGCCTGAATATATACCGAGATAATCAACCTCTTTTACATATCTCTCAGAGGGTATATTTACTGTAAATGACCTGCGAACCATAATATTATTATATGTATATGTGGCTTTTCTCAAGGATATACCTATACATGGTGGCCGAGAGCAGCATATGCCTCCCCAGGCTACTGTCATGGCATTTGCCTTGCCTGAGCTGTCAAAGGTCCCTATAACAAATACAGGTGCAGGATATACAACGGGTTTTGGACCTAAAGACCTTTTCATCACTTATCCTCTGATATGGATTTATTCTCATTTGCCTTTGTTTCTGCCTCTGCCTCTGCCATATCATATAACTCCCTGAGATAGATGCAGAGATGTTGTCTTGAGTATAATGGCATATGGGGATCGACGACAACCATATCTTCTGGTGCCTCTATACCCTTTTTTTCTTCCTTATCCTCCATATTTTCACCTATCTCACCTGAAGCATCTCAAGCATTACCATTGCTGCCTGCTGCTGCGCCTCTTTTTTTGTCTTGCCCTGACCCTTTGCCCTATAGTCTCTTCCAAGATATACATTTACAGTAAACCCGTTTTTTGTCTTTCTTGTAAACTTATATTGAGGGAGTATACCCCATCTCTTCTGCGAATACTCCTGAAGCATATTCTTTGGGCTTTTTTTAGTGATTCTCTCCTCGGTAAAATAAGGCTCAAAAAGTTTCTTTATTACCTTTCTGGTTTTAATAAAACCACCATCGAGATACACCGCACCTATCAATGCCTCAAGCATATTCGATAAAACCTTTGACTCCTCCGGCACGTTACAGTTTCTGCCATTACCGTAATTTAGATGGTCCATAAAGTTTAAATTTTTTGTTATCTCAGTTAGGGTATCCCTGCGAACAAGGCATGACCTGGCATTGCTCAAAAATCCTTCATGTTTGTCTTTATATTTTTTATACAGGATTATACTGATTATACAATTCAGGACAGCATCACCAAGATACTCAAGTTTTTCATTATCTGATCTTCTTATATCCCTTTTTTCATTAAAAAATGAGCTATGGGTTATAGCCTGATTCAATAATTCCCTATCTCTAAATACATATCCTATCTTTTCCTCGATGGCAGTGGGAAACATCATATTCGATTAATTATCATTTAGGGCAGAGGGCAAAACATTTTATATATGTCTGTGCCCTATGCCCTTACTTTCTTTTTAAGCTATATCTTGAAAGCCTCTTCCATACCGGAATACATCTTTCTGAGTTTTGGTTTTTCTATCTTGCCTGTGGGATTACGAGGCACCTGGCCGAAGAATATCTTTCTCGGCCTCTTGTATTTGGGAAGTCCTTCACAGTGTTTCAAGACCTCTTCTTCTGTCAGGGTCTTGCCAGGTGCTACCTCTATTATTACTGCCACTATCTCACCAAGACGCTCATCCGGCAGACCTATGGCAGCCACGTCTTTTACATTGGGATTTGTATGGATAAAGTCTTCTACCTCTACAGGAAATACATTCTCACCGCCTGATATAATGACGTCCTTCTTTCTGTCTACAAGCCAGATAAAACCATCCTCATCCTCTCTTGCCATGTCACCTGTGTAGAGCCATCCGTTTATAATGGTCTTGGCAGTTGCCTCAGGGTTCTTATAATACTCACGCATTACCCCATCTCCACGGACAATGAGTTCTCCTGCCTCACCCTTTTTCACATCATTTCCGCTTTCATCAACGATGCGGGCTTCCCAGTTGAATCCTGGTTTTCCTATGGCGCCTATCTTATGTTCATTTCCTATGCCAAGATGGACACAACCTGGCCCTGTTGATTCGCTCAATCCAAAATTTGTATCATACTGCATGTTGGGGAAATATTTTTTCCAGTGTTTTATCAATGCTGGTGGCACAGGCTGGGCACCTATGTGCATGAGCCTCCACTGGTCAAGTTTATAATTCTCAAGCTTTAGTTCACCGCTATCAAGTTTAAGGAGTATATCTTGAGCCCAAGGGACCAAAAGAAAGATGATTGTTGCCTGTTCTTCGCTTATTGCCTCCAATGTCCATTCAGGAGATACACCTTTAAGGAGAATACACTTGCCTCCTACTATAAAGCTGCCAAACCAATGCATCTTTGAACCTGTATGATAAAGGGGTGGGATAAGGACAAATGCATCGTCCTTTGTTTGATAATGGTTAGAATTCTCTGTAATACATGAGCAGAGCATGTTCTTATGGGTGAGCAGTATTGGTTTTGGCTGTCCTGTAGTTCCTGAGGTAAAATAGAGTCCACACTCATCAGACTGGAAAAGCTCTGTGTTAAGAGGTGCATCAGGGGCATCGGCCATTACTTTTGCGAAGGATTCTGCAAATCCAGGGACATTATTACCAAGACATATATAATTCTTTACGCCAGGGAGCTTATCCTTTATGGCGTCGACCCTGCCGGCAAATTCTTCATCAAAGACCATCAGCTTAGGCTCAGCTACATCACAGCAGTATTTTACATCCTCTGCTGTAAAACGGAAATTCAAAGGCACTACCCATGCCCCTGTCTTTACTATACCAAAGTATGCAACAAGCCAATCTATGGAATTCATCATAAAATGGATAACCCTGTCGCCCTTTTTAATACCCCTTGCAGTAAGGACATTAGCAAACTGATTTGCCCTTGTGTCGAATTCTTTCCAGGTAATCTCAAACCTCTTCTTTTCCGCAGGGATCCTTTCCACAAGCGCCACGTCATTGGGATACATCCGTGCATTCCTTGCCAAGATTTCAGCTATCGTTATATCCATTGCAAGCCTCCTAAAAAAATTTGTAAATTTTTTGTATTGACAATGCAATACTATTCAATTTATCATGCTAACTATCATAAAAGCAATACAAAAAAGCCAATTTAAGGAGGAGGGTTCTATGAATTTTGCAATGTTTTCAGGGCTGAACGCAAGTAAGTTTCCAAAGAGAGAGTTTATCATTGAAAGCTATCCTTCAAAGGGATTGAGAAGGAGCCTCACTTGGGAACAGTTCGATGACCAGGCGAACAAGATAGCAAATTATCTTGTTAAAGACTGTGGGGTAAAAAAAGGTGATATTGTTTTACATCTCATGATGAACTGTATGGAATGGTATGCAAGCTATATAGGCGTATTAAAGACAGGCGCAACTGTAACACCCCTTAATTTCCGTTTTGCCAGCGCAGACATAAAATATGCAGCAGATGTGACTAAATGCAAGGTATTCATGTTTGGTGACCAATTCAACGCCAGGGTAGAACCTATCATGAAGGATATGGACTACTGCAAACATTTCATATGTTTAGGCAACAGCATACCCGCTGGCACTAAATCATACAACGAGATCGTTGAAAAAGGCGATGGTTCATCCATATGTGTAGATACAGATGATGATGATATGGCAGAACTCATGTTTACATCAGGGACTACAGGGGCACCTAAGCCTGTATCTCATACCCATAAATCCCTTTTCTATATAGCTATAGGTAATGCTCTCACATACAATGAAGGCTACAGCAGTGTCTATCTCGCACCCCATCCATTCTATCACAGTGGAACACTTTTCCTCTCCTTCCCATGCTATGTAGCAGCAGGTAAAGTACTTATGCCCATGGAGTTGCAGCCTGAATACTACCTTAGAAGCATTGCCGATGAAAAATGCACAGGTGGTTGGAATACAGTCCCCACATGGTCTGATGTAATAAACGCCATCAAGTCGGGTCAGGTTGATCTATCAAAATATGACCTTTCAGCCTTAAGGCACATTGAAATTGGTGCCCAGCCTGTCCCATATGTCCTCCTGGAGGATTCCAAGAAGATATTCCCGAATCTCCCCATTGCCAATATCTATGGTATCACAGAAGGTGGTGGTGGTGGTCTCACAAACTGCTATGACGAAGACATCATGAGAAAACCAGGCTCCATAGGAAAGGCAACGGTCTTTATGGAGGCAATGGTAGTTGATAACGATGGCAATGAGCTACCTCCAGGTAAGGTAGGAGAGCTTATCATCAAAGGGCCAAGGCTTATGAAGGAATATGCCATGAACCCTGAGATGACCGCCAAGACCATAAAGAACGGTTGGCTCTACACAGGTGACCTGGCATATAAAGACGAAGAAGGCTTTATATTCTTTGCAGACAGGTCAAAAGACCTTATCATAAGAGGCGGTGAGAATATATTCCCCGCAGAGATAGAGGATGTCCTCCGTAAACATCCTAAGGTTCAGGACGTGGCAGTCCTCGGTTATCCTCATCCAAGGCTTGTGGAGATCGTTATGGCAATCATCCAGCCTAAAGAGGGTGAGACCATAGCAGATGAAGAGATTATTAACTTTGTAAAGGAAAAGGGTCTTGCAAAATACAAATGGCCAGAAAAGATGGTATATGCAACTATACCTCGTAACCCTGCAGGAAAGATTGAAAAGCCAAAACTCAGAGACATCTATGTAAAACCAGCAAAAGAGGCCATGGAAAAGGAATTCAAGAAACAGTCCTAAACAGGATACCTTTGAGTAAAAAAAACCGCCTCTTTTAAGGGGCGGTTTTTATTTATTTTTTATATTAGAGAGACAAGGATGGACGAAAAGAAAAAAAAGGCACTCATACTCATTTCCATTGGGGTATTGCTGCCTCTTGTGTTTCTTTTTTTCACCTCTGGCTATATTGCCGGAGCAGGATTTATAAAAAACCTCTTTAACCTAAAGATAATCATAAATCTATTTGGAAAGACTATAGGAATCCCTTACAGATTTATAGTAGCTGCAGGTGTTATCATTGTGTATGCCGGGATTACCATAGTTATTAAAAAAGAAGAGGGATGACTATCTAAGCCTGAATTCTATAGGAAGTTGGACAAGGAGCCTCTCTGGTTTTTTTCTAAACCTGTTTACCTTAGACAGGGCATCCATTACAGCATCATCCAGAAGGGCATAACCAGAACTCTTCAGTATCTTCACATCATTCACCAAACCTGCCTCATTAATGACAAACGATATGATCACCCTGCCCTCCATACCCATCCTCCTTGCCTTTTCAGGATAAGAAATATTTTTCATGACAGCATCCCTGACATATGTATAATCTGCAAGATTGATGACACCCCCTGAACCTGTGCCTCCTCCTGGGCCATAACCTGAACCTCCTGAACCTCCTCCGGGCCTCCCTGTGCCATAACCAGAGCCAAAGCTTCCATTCCCAGCCATCGTTCCCCTAATGCTGGTCTGCTCTATCTCGGCTTTTTCAAATGTCTTATCTGCCTTTACAGGGTTCAATGATATTAATTCGTTCATATTATGGGTGTCCTCTATATTTAATCTATCATGCTGGTCTTCCTGTTTTTGGGTTATATTATGGTTATAGATATTGTTATTGCCTCTTACTTGATCCCCCATACCACCTTTCTGCCTACCTGCAGTTCTGCCACCCAATTTGTTTTTAACCCCAAAGTCACCTTCCATCATAGTGAAATCTACGGCAATAGTCTCTATAATTTCTGGCCTTTTATGTGGGACAAATAATAATGTGACAATGAGGACTATATGTGCAGCAATGGAAAGTAAAAGACATTTTTGCCAGTGCATACAGTAATTTATAACAGTGAAAACATTTTGTCAAAATATTGAGATATTGCCTTTTAATAGAAAAAAATTTATTATTTCTAATAATGGAACTATTTGAAGTTTCTAACTTTTCCCAAAAAAACAGGAAAAAACCCCTTGCAGATAGGGTGCGACCCAAGACACTAAATGAATTTTTTGGCCAGGAGCACATCCTTGGCAATGGTAGACTTCTTAAGGTCCTTATAGAAAAAAATGAAGTTCCTTCCATGATATTCTGGGGACCTAGCGGTGTAGGCAAGACAACCCTTGGCTGGCTTATAGGAAAATACCTCGGGCTCCCTTTTTATCCCATAAGTGCAGTAAGTATAGGCATAAAAGAGGTTAAGGATATAATACAGAAGGCAAAAAGACAGAGAATAATACTATTTGTAGATGAGTTTCACAGGTTCAACAAACTCCAACAGGACACATTTCTTCCCCATGTAGAAAATGGTGACATAATACTCATAGGTGCCACCACTGAAAATCCTTCCTTTGAGATCATTTCCCCACTGCTTTCAAGGATGAGGGTAATAACCTTGAACCCTCTAAAAAAAGATGATTTGGTTAGGATAATAAAAAGGGCAATCTCTGAGGATGAGGAGCTTAAAAAAACCCCTATCAATATTGAAGATAGCGTCATAGAAGAACTGGCATTCCTTGCCGATGGCGATGCAAGAAAGGCATTGAATATCCTTGAGGTCTGCCATATGATCCTAAATGATACAAAAAAAACCTCATTTGTAATAGACCACCTTCTCCTTCAAGAGGCATATCAAAAAAAGATAGCCTCATATGATAAAAAAGGTGAGATGCACTATGATCTTATAAGCGCCTTGCATAAAAGTATGAGGGGCTCTGACCCTGATGCAGCACTATACTGGCTCGTGAGGATGATAGAGGCAGGCGAGGACCCTCTCTATATAGCAAGGCGTATGGTTCGTTTTGCATCAGAGGATGTAGGCAATGCAGATCCCCATGCCCTTATGGTCACCATGGCTGCCACCGAGGCATTTAAATTTATAGGACCCCCTGAGGGTTACCTTGCCCTTGCCCAGGCATGTGTATATCTTTCTTTAAGCGAAAAAAGTAACAGTATCTATAAGGCATATAACGCTGCAACCCATGATGTTAGGAATCTACCTGATTATCCTGTGCCATTACACTTAAGGAATGCCCCCACAAAACTCATGGAAGAACTTGGTTACGGAAGGGAATATCTATATCCCCATGACTATGAAGATGCAATTATAAAGCAGGCATATTTGCCCGAAGGGATTCAAGATCACAGATATTATTATCCGTCGGACAGGGGTTATGAAAAAAGATTAAAGGATTTTATGGATAAGGTAAATAGGATCATAGGAAAAAAGCAACAAAACAGGTAAATAGATCCTTAAATCTTCCCTTAAAAGTCTTGTCCTTAGTCTCTGTTTCTGCGCCGAACTCCTTTGATAAATCCTCTATGAGACCTCTCTGCCTGTCTGTGAGATTTGTGGGCACCACAAGGTTTAAATATACAAGTTCATCACCCCTACCATATCCATTGTGTCTCTGAACACCTAAACCCCTTATCTTTATCACCTTTCCTGGTTGTGTTCCCGGTTGTATATGAAGCTTGGTGGTGCCTTCAAGGGTGGGCACTTCTATTTGTCCCCCAAGGCACATGACAGGAAAGCTGACATCCACGCGAACGACTATATCATCCCCTTCTCGCTCGAAAACAGGGTGCTCTTTCACATTTAATACAATATATAGATCGCCAGGGTTTGTGTCTCCACGCCCAAATGCACCCTCACCTCTTATCTTCAATCTCATGCCTGTTTCAACGCCGGGCGGTATCTTTACCTTCACCTTCTTCTTGGTCCTTACCTGTCCCTTGCCTTTGCAGTTCTTGCATGGGTCCTTTATTATAAAGCCTTCACCGTTACAGTATTCACATGTTCTGTTTATTGTAAAAAAACCATGGGACTGCCTTACCTGTCCCCTCCCACCACATACCTTGCAGGTTACAGGCTGATATCCTGGCTCTATCCTTGAACCATTGCATACAGGGCATTTTTCATCCTTGGGGATCTCTATCTCTTTTTCTACACCAAAGATCGCCTCTTCAAACTCTATCTCTAAGTTGTAACGAAGATCATCGCCTTTTCTTGACCTCTGTCTTCTTGTCTGTGTGCCAAAAAAATCATTGAATAGGTCATTGAAAACACTCTCAAAATTACCCTGGAAACCAAAATCAAAAAACGAGCCCATATCATCTGTAGACCCGAACCGGTCATATCTCATCCTCTTTTCTGGATTTCCCAGGACCTCATATGCCTCGTTTATTTCCTTGAACATCTCCTCTGCCTGTTTGTCACCTGGGTTTCTATCAGGGTGGTATTTGAGGGCGAGCTTTCTGTATGCCTTTTTTAACTCTTCATCTGTTGCTTCACGGGTGACCCCGAGTATTCTATAATAATCCTTAGGCATCTTTCTTTTCCTTTATTCCTGGGCATCAGGTCTTTTTGATATGGTAACCATAGATGGTCTAATAAGCCTTCCATTTAAAATATAACCCTTTTGGTGCTCTGATAGCACTGTCTCTGGCTCTGCATCCGCTCTTTCTTCCTGATAGAATGCCTCATGTAGATTGGGATCAAATTTTTTGCCCACTGCCTCAACCCTTGAAACACCAGCGCGTTCAAGAACTTTAAGGAATTCATTGAGAACCATCTCAACACCATCATGGATACTCTTTATATCCTCTGTCTTTGATGAGTGCTCTAAGGCACGCTCAAGATTATCAATAACAGGGAGGAGTTCTTTTATTAAAACCTCATTTCCAAATTTGAGGAGGTCCTGCTTTTCCTTATTTTTAATCTTTTTAAAATTTTCAAAATCGGCTTGTAGATAAAGAAGCCTCTCCTGGAGAGATTTGATAGTAGCCTCCTGTTCTGCAATCTGTTTATGCATCTCCTCTATTATTTCATCCTTTTTTTTCTTTTTTTTATGCTCCTCCTGGCCTGATGTATGGTCTTGTTCTCTTTCCTTTTCAATTTCCTTTTCCATATGTTCTCTGTTTTTGTCTTCTTTCTTTTCCATATTCCACCTCTTCTCTTACATTGTGCTTATAATATCACTTATAGTCTTTGCTGCATAATTTACAATAGGTATTATACGTGAATAATCCATCCTTACAGGTCCTATTACACCAAGTATGCCATAGCTTTTATCAGCTATCCTGTATGTGGATGTTATTATACTTAAATTTCTCATCTCCTTCATATCATTCTCTATCCCCAGGATCACACTGATACCCTCTTCTTTTAAACATTTATCCAGGATCCTCAGAAGCTTTTCCTTTTTCTCAAGGGCACTAAACAACTCTCTAAGCCTCTCTATGTCTGTAAACTCTGGGAAACCCATGATCTTTGATGTCCCATCAATATATATTTCCCTATTATCTTTGGCTTCTATGATGGTATCTACACTTTCCTTTATCTTTTTCAGAAGTAGATTGAATCGTGTTTTGTCTCTCTCAAGGTCATTCTCTATCTCTGTCTTAAGGGTATAAAAAGGAACGCCCTCAAACCTTTCATTTAAATACCTCTTCATGCTTGTTAAAAACTCAAGGTCTATGACATCTTCTGTCTCCACAAGCCTTGTGTGAACGGTCCCTGCAGAGGTTACAAAGACGATCAATATGGTATTATCGGACATCTTTACAAACTCTATCTCTTTAAATAGCATGGTGTCTATTTTAGGCTCAACTACAATACTTGTATATCTTGATATGGCTGCCAGTGCCCGTGATGCCCCTTTCATCACCTCTTCAATGTATGAATATCTTGCTTTTAACATCTCCTCAAGTGCAACTATATCCTTTCTCCTCGGTGTCCCTTGATAGTCCAGACGATCTATGTAATATCTAAATGCCTTGTTTGTAGGAATCCTACCAGCAACAGCATGATGTTTATATAAAAAACCCAGATTTTCCAATTCTGCCATAATATTTCTCACAGTAGCAGAACTCCATTTATTCATAAAAGCCTTTGATATCACCCTTGAGCTTACAGGCTGAGCGTGATTTATATAGCTTTTAATTATATATTCCAGTATTCTGTTTTGCCTCTCTGACAAAATATCCACAAAAAACCCCTTTTAATGTATATAGAATAACTTAATTATATAAAGTCCCTTTGTCAAGGAATGATTTATTAAGACCTATTGTGGCTTAATGGTTTTTCTGGATAAAATCCCAGGGAAGAACCTCTTGTGGAGACCTTTTCCTAAGGGCATAGAAATTGAGATTGACAGGGCTTTCCTTCATGACCTTATTTATGTTTGTCCCTTCTGATAATATATTTATTATATCCGCTACCCTCCTATCTCCCCTGGCAAATACCCCCTGAACAAAAGAATACTTTACAGACTCATGGGTAAAAAAGGTATTGTCTACCTTCATTAAAGCCCTTTTGAGATAGTTTATCTTTTCCTTTAGTAGCCTTGGCTCCTCCATGGGCATCCTCTGAAAGGGAGTTGCAGGTTTTGGAACAAAAGGGCTCACATGGATGGTTATTGAGCCTACTGCCCCTTTTTTTGCACCCTCTTTTATCATGATATGTTTTATCTTTTTGGTAAGTTCTACAATAGACTCTATATCCTCCTTTTTTTCATCTGGTATCCCTATCATGAAATAGAGCTTTAGATTAAAGGGCTTGATCTCCATTATAGAACTTATCCTTTCAAATATTTCCCCATCTTTTATGGGCTTGCCCAGATATGCCCTTAGTTGCTCTGTGCCTGCCTCTATACCAAAGGTAAGGGTCTTTATGTTTTTACCTACCAATTCTATTACAGATAAAGGTGTCATGTCGATCCTTAGAGACGGGAAGTGGATATTTATACCCTTTTTTGTCCATTCCATTACCATGTCTTCCAGGTGAGGGTGAAAGGATACTCCACCGCCTATGAGCCCTATGTCTTTTATGTCATCTGGGATATTAAAGTCCGTGTCAAAGGTAAAATCGTAGATATTGCCCAATAGACAGAATCCGCACATGGAAGGACAGCCTCTTGTTCCCTCTAAGAGAAACATTTGGGAAAACTCTGTGTTTTCTGTTAATATTACTGACCTGCCGAATCTTTCTCCTCTATATCTTTTTAAATATACCTTGAAATCCATGGGTTTGAAAGATTCTACCTGTCCGTCCTCTCTATATTCTATTTGAAGTCTATGGGGATTGTATATCCAATCATAGATACCTGCTCCGTCTATGATATAAGACCTCTTATTGCCTCTTTTTTCCATATAATAATGGATAAAATCAGGTATAATCGCCTCCACATCACCTAATAGAAAAAGGTCAAAATATTTATAAAGTGGTTCTGGATTTGCCATCACCATTATACCCCCACCGATAATCAAGGGGTCTTGTTCTTTTCTGTCCTTTGACAGGATGCCTATACGGGATTTTCTCAGGATTTTTACGATATTTATATAATCCAGTTCAAAGGAGATGCTAAAGAAAAGACACTCAAATGATGAGAGAGGCCTTTTGCTCTCAATAGATACAATATCTCCCCCTTCTTCAAAAAATGCCCTCTCACATACTATCTCAGGTATATCGTTTAGTATCTTATATAGAAGATGAACAGCCAGGTTTGACATGCCAACATAATATGAATTGGGAAACACAATACAGACAGGTATCCTATCTCTCCATCTCTTAATGCAAACCCCTTTTTCTGAGTAAGGGTCAGGGGATGCCCTTTTTTTACCCATATTTATCTTTCCCCTACCACAAATATAGAGTTGGCATAATCTATATTGAAAAATTTAAATAAAAAACCCAAAACATATACCTTCATGATATATCTATGGATAGCATCATTATATGACCTATATACTGCATTTATTTTGTATCCTGCAAGGCTCATAATGCCACACAATTCATCATAGGCATAGAAGGTCCTATGCGTAGAATCCCTCATAAACCTTGAGGGATTGAATATATTGGGGGTAGAAACAATAATAATGCCGTTTTCCCTTGTAAGGTCAAACAATCTCTTCATTAGCTCAACCCCATCCTGAAGGTTCAGATGCTCTATCACCTCAAATAAAAATATGGCATGAAAATCCTCGGACACACAAGAGAGGTCATAATAGTCATGTATATTTGCCCTGTCTATATCCATACTTTTATATATTATATCTATGCCCAATCTCTCTATCTCGGTCTTCATACCTTTTTCCCCTGCCCCTACATCAAGGACCTTCATACCATCTTTTAGATAGCGCTTAATGAGGTCTGACCTCTTTTTTATCAAAGGTATATCCCATACCTCCCTATATAATCTATGCACCTGCTCCCTGTAATGAAAAACCTTGGACCATTCAGATTCTATGTTTTGCATCTCTTACCTCGAAAAATATCCTCTCCATCTCCATGGCATTTTGTTCCATGGTGAAAGATTCGAGTTTCAACCTTGCATTACGCCCCATGCGCTCCCTTTTTTCCCTGTCAAAAAGTTCATCTATGGCCTTGTGTAATCCATCTATATCATAAGGTTCATCAATGACATAGCCTTCAGCTTCTGATACCAATGCAGATGCGCCGTTCCATCGGGTGGTAATTACAGGGAGACCTGATGCCATGGCCTCCATAGTGGTGAGGGAACAGGCATCGTAAAAGGTGGGATGTGCCAGCAAATGAGACTCCCTGTAGGCGATCTCAGGCGATGATGTCTCTCCCATAAATCGCACATATTCGCCTATATCAAGCCTATCTATCATCCTGTCGTATCTTCTTCTCTTCCCTCTTCCCATGACCATGATTTCAAAAGACCTGCCTTTTTGTGCAAGCCTGGCTGCTGTATTTAAAAGAGGTGATAGACCCTTTAATCTAAAATTACCCCCGGAAAAAAGTATCCTTATCCTTCCATCAGGCTTGGCATCCACAGGCTTAAATCTCTCTGTATCCACCCCATTATAGACAACCTCTATGGTATCCTCTGGTATACAGAAGTGTTGGGACATATGTCTTCTTACCATATGAGATATGGCAATGATTTTAAAAAATCTTTTTTTTCTTATGGGATATTCGGCAATCCATTCTTGTATACGCTGATTTATACTCGTCTTTAAAAAAATGGCCTTTACTGCCCTCTCTGCTGGGTTATCATAGCTTTTTATCTCCCTGTCCATCCATATCTTTTGAACCCCTCCATGGCTCTGATATACATCAAGTTCAAGGGTATTTCCAAAACCAAGGACTATATCTAAAGGTATAGTCCTTATCACTTTTCTGTGATTAAGGGCAAAGAAAAGGGTTCTTAACCACCTTGGATAGCCTATGTCAGATACCCTTACTATCCTAATTCCTTCCACTTCTATGGCATTTCTACATACTACATAGACTTCATGTCCTCTCTTTAAAAGCCTCATAGATAAATCAAAGGCATATCTCTCTGCACCGCCTTTTTTGGGATTGAAATTATATATAGCCAGTCCGATCCTCAATGTCTTTTCTCATTATATCTTTTTTATTCTATTGTGCCAGAAGGTTTGCCCTGACTATCCCAGCCTCTAAGGCTATAATAGTCATCCTTCATATATTCAAGCTCTTCTTGGGATATGATGGCCTTGCCTGAGCCTATTGACTCCCTAAAGAATCTATTAGGCAGGCTATCATCCTTCCTTGTCATACCCTCTCTGATATTAAAAAGCCTTGTGGCATCCTGCACATGGGAGGCTATCTCCATGAGTCCTTGTTTATCTAAATCCATCCCTGTAGTTATGCGAATAATCCTTGAAAGCTCATCCCATCCATATAAGTCTCTATAAAACCTACATACAATAAGACAGTCATGGAGGTTTAATCTGTCTTCAAAATCTATAAAAAGTCTTGCCTTTCCCTCTACGGCATCAGGAGGGATCATGCCAGATGCCTCTGCCCTGAAAAACGTTGAGCGTAGGTGACAGGCACCCCTGTCTGATGTGGCATAGGCAAGCCCCATGCCTTTGAAATATCTCGGGTCATATCCTGGGAGATCCATGCCTTTTACATGGATGGCTATGTCCTCCATATCCCATTCTTTTGCTGCATGGGCTATCCCTTTTGCAAGGACTCCTCCTATCCCCTGACAGGCCCCTATATCCTGAAGGAGTTTTATAATCCTTTCTGTGTCCCCGTATTCTAATCTTTCTTTTATCCTACCTCTTTTTGACGCCTCTATGGCAAAGGCGCATAGATTACCTGCGCTTATGGTGTCAATGCCTAATCTATCGCAGAGGTCATTAATAAATATTATATCCTCTAAGTTCTTTATAAGGCATAGGCCACCAAAGGCAAATATGGTCTCATATTCAGGGCCTTCAATTCTTAATCCCTTATATCTTCCCTGTCTCACCTCTGTATACCTGCTGCAGGCAAGTAGGCACATATAACATGCCTTGGGCTTTACGGAAAAATCACTATGGAGGGTCTCGCCGCTTATAGCCTCCCATCCATCTAAGCTGCCATCATACCAGTAACGGGAAGGAAATGCCTCAAGATGATTGATGATAGATACCAGACCAGGGGTGCCAATCCTTTTGTATGAATGGGAAGAGGGATAATCATTTACCCTCTTTTTCCATTCATTGTGAAATCTCAAAGTCTCATGGGGATGTGCAACCTGCCTTTTCTCATTACCGTAGAATACCACTGCCTTGATATTCTTAGAACCCATCACAGCGCCCACACCGGTCCTGCCTGCACACCTCCATTTGTTATTCACCATATTGGCAAAATAAACAAGCCTCTCGCCTGCAGGGCCGATAACCAGGATACCCATATCCTTTCTTTTGAGTTCATCTCTTATATAAGACTCGGCATTATACGTGTCGGTGCCCCATAGTTTCTCTGCATTATGAAATACCACTGTCTTATCGTTTATCTCCAGATAGACCGGTTCAGGACTCTTTCCTTTTATGACAACGGCATCGTATCCTGTCCTTCCAATATATTCTGCCACATTACCGCCTGAATAGGAGTGTGAAAAAAACCCTGTCTGCGGGCTCTTGGTTATCACGGCATATCTGCTTGAGCCCCATATTCCTGTATCATTTACCGGCCCTGTAGTAATGATAAGGTGATTATCCGGTGAAAGAGGGTCTATTCCCTGTTTATTAAATTTATGCATAAGATATGCACCTAAACCCTTGCCCCCTAAGTATCTCTCGTATACCCTATCGGTTATTTCCTCTGTTTTAGTTGTCTTCTCTGTGACATCAATGATAAGTATCTTATTAAAAAAACCTTTCATCTTATTTTTGACCCTCTTTTATTTAAGATTAAAATCAAGCGCCAATTTTTTGGCTTAAAATAAATGCCATATTCTACCATTCAAAAGAGAGAAAACCAACTATTTTAAAGATTGAGAGTATTAATAACTTGAAATTTCAAAAATAATACGTATATTGCAAATGTTAATAAAGACTAAAAAGGAGACCAATTATGTATGAACAAGGTGTAATAAGGCCACCCAGCGAGGCATCAAGCCTTCTTGTGAGGGTTACGAGAAACTGTCCATGGAATCAGTGTCTATTCTGTCCTGCATACAAAGGGACAAAATTTTCCCGAAGGACCGTTGAGGAGGTTAAAAAGGATATAGATGCCATGGCAGAAGATTATAAAGGTTACAAGATAAGGACAGCCTTTCTTCAGGATGGCGATACATTGATTTTAAAGACAGAGGATGTCCTGGAGATCTTAAGATACCTCAAAGAAAGGTTTCCATCCATAGAAAGGATAACTTCCTACGCAAGGGCGCCTACGCTCCGGAAAAGGACTGTAGAAGAACTGAAACAGCTAAAAGAAGAAGGCCTTACAAGGATCCATGTAGGCCTTGAGAGCGGCTCCGCTACCATATTAAAGATGGTAAAAAAGGGTATAACCCCTGAAGATATTGTCATAGGTGGAAGGCATGTAAAGGAGGCAGGCATGGAACTATCTGAATATATCATGCCCGGTATTGGCGGCAGGACATTAAGTGAAGAAAATGCCCGAGAGACAGCAAGGCTCCTCAATGAGATAGAACCTGATTTTATAAGGGTGAGGACCTTTGCCATGCATCCTATGTCACCTATGCAAAAGTTGGTTAAGGAAGGGATATTTGTCCCTATGACTGACGATGAGATTGTAGGGGAGATAAGGCAACTTGTCTCAAACCTTAACGATATGCACAGCTACTTCTCAAGCAATGATTTTAGTCTAAACTTGCTTATGCATGTAGATGGCTGGCTGGATGAAAAAAAGGAATACATGCTCAAGGAACTTGATGCCTTTTTGGCATTAACAAAAAGACAGAAACAGGCATATTCACTTATAAGGCGCTCATCATATATAAACTACCCGGTGAATATTGTTCAAGATCCTAATGTCATGGCAAGGATAGAGCCTGAGATAGAAAGGATAGAAAGTCAGGCCGAAGAGGCATTTGATAGATATATCTGGGAACTCATGTCCTATCAATTGCCTCAGCCACAGACAGATAATTGGAAATAATGGGTCTCATCGAGGATATGCAGCGATGACAACCACCACTGTCTCTTCTTCTTTTGTATTTTGAAGGCTATGGGGTTCACCGGCAGGGATCCATATGGCATCCAGTTCCTTAACCTCCTGCCTATCTTTACCTACCTGCATCATTCCACCGCCTTTTATAATAAGATATATCTCCTCTACCTCATCTATGTGCTCTTCTATGGTATTGCCTGGTGGGATTATGGCATAGGCGAGGAACTCTATGCTCTTTAAGAAATGACTGGTCATCACCATCCTTGCCACTGCACCAAAATGGGCTATATAGGTTGTCTTTAATACCTCCGGGTCATTGAAATTCCTTACTATCATTCGCCCTCTCTTAATATATTTTTTTCTTAAAGGGATATTTAGGTTATTTCAAAACCTGTTCTGTCCCTGATAATCCAAATCATAAGCTGGAGCACCCAAAAGCTATAGTATTGGCAAATAGGTATCTATCTCGTATTTGGATACATGGGTTCTAAACCTATCCCATTCTATCTTTTTATTCTCTATGAGCTTTTCAAATACGTGATCGCCCAGGGTCTCTCTTATAAGTTCACTATTCTCTGCACATTCTATGGCTTCATAAAGGCTGCCCGGCAGAGAATCAATTTTCAATTCCTTTCGCTTTTCACTGGACATATCATATACATCCTCTTCTATGGCATCTGGGAGTGGATATTTATTTTTTATGCCCTCAAGGCCTGCCCTAAGCATGGCTGAAAAGGCAAGATAAGGATTGCATGCCGGATCAGGACTCCTATATTCTGCCCTTGTTGCCTTTTCCTTACCGGGTTTATATAATGGAACCCTTACAAGGGTTGACCTGTTTCTCCTTGCCCAAGCTATATAAACAGGTGCTTCATAGCCGGGGACAAGCCTTTTATATGAATTCACCCATTGACTGGTAAGAAGGGTTATCTCCCTTGCATGTTTTAAAAGACCTGCTATATACCATTTAGCAATATCAGAAAGATAGTATTTATCTTTAGGGTCATAGAATGCATTTCTATCACCCTGAAACAATGACTGATGGACGTGCATACCGCTGCCGTTAACACCGAATATAGGCTTGGGCATAAAAGTAGCATAGACACCGTATTTCTTTGCCACCTCTTTGACTACAATCCTGTAAGTAATGGTGCTATCAGCCATCTTTAGGGCCTCGGCGTATCTGAGATCTATCTCGTGTTGCGATGGCGCTACCTCATGGTGACTATATTCTACCTTGATGCCCATCTGTTCCAACATGAGGATAGTGTCTCTTCTTAAATCCGTTGCCTCATCAAGGGTAGTAACATCGAAATAGCCCCCATTATCCAGTATCTCTGTTTCTTTATCTGATTTAAAATAAAAAAATTCAAGCTCCGGCCCCACATAAAAGTCAAACCCCATATCCTTGGCTATCTTCAGATTTCTTTTCAGTACATATCGAGGATCACCTTTATATGGTGTTCCATCTGGTTCATATATGTCACAGAACATCCTGGCAACCACAGCGCTTTCCGCAGGTCTGAAGGGTAGTATTGTAAAGGTTGACGGGTCAGGCCTTGCAAGCATATCGCTCTCATCTATTCTGGCAAAACCCTGGATAGAAGAGCCGTCAAAGCCCATCCCTTCATTTAAAGCGCCTTCCAGTTCGTCTACGGTGATGCTGAAACTCTTTGCAAAACCAAGTATGTCTGTAAACCAGAGTTTTATAAACTTTACATCTTTATCCTTAACAATCCTCATTACATCTTCTTTTGTCATCTATGTGTCTCCTTCTCTATTTTAAAGTAACAGGTATTTCTTCTCCCTGAGACTAGAAGCCATATCCTTTATGACATCATCCAGCAATTTGCCGGCAGGCTCTGCCCCCTGTTCTCCGCCTATTCCATACTTTGGTTTTTCACCCACATTCTTTGCCTTTGATTGTTTCAATATCTCCCCTGACCAAATGACTTCACCTGTCTCTACCTTTATCATCTTTGCAGTAAGGTATACTTCCGAGTTCAAAACAAAGCCTCTCGAGTCCTTATTTTCTGAGTATGTATGGAGTGTGCCTGTAAGTATGGTGTCTGCCCCAAGCTGTCTTAGCTGCTCTTTTGTGCTCTCATCTATTATTCCTGAATCGGAATGCTGAAATGCTGCTTCTTGGAGGATCTTTTGAAGTTCTGCCCTCTCTACCAGTTTGTAAGGTGTATTTATAAATGCCGCTGTGAATTTATCCACAAGGAGCTCACTGGATACATTAACACCTGATGCCCTATTGAAATTTAATATGGCTATCCTATTTATCTTCTTTTTATCAAAATCCTTTGCAAAGTTTATCTTATGAACAACTGCTCCGGAACATGCAAAGAGCATAAAGGTGAGCAGAAATATTATAAACCTTTTCATTTTTTCCTCCTCTCATAGAGATACATAAAACTATAGTGATAAAAGGAAATTGTCAAGATATAATAAAAGGCAAGCCCAAAAAGATTTAAGAAAATAGATTCAATTATATGTTTCTTCTATAAATCTGATTTGTTATTATGGCTTTACTATTTTTTTAGCCTTTAATAGGGTTTCTGTTATATCATACATATTTGATACTAACCCTATCCTAAGTTTTTCTTTTATATTAAAAAAGTTAAGGCATGTTCCGCATACCAATATCTTTATGCCCTTTTCCTCTATCTTTTTTAGATCATGGAGCACATCTGAACCCTCTATGGTGAGTTTTACAGCGGAATTATAGAATATCATAACATCTGGCTGTGTTTCCATCTCTGTAAGGGTATGGATAAAAGACCTCATGAGCACAGTGCCCAATTCATCGTCTCCTATACCCATCTTATCTGAGGTAATCATAACAACCAACGGTCTATCTGTTCCTGTTGTCCTATTTATGTCACATGAGATCTCTTCCGGTGAAGGCTCTTTTATATGAACCCCTCGATCCTTTACAATATCCAATCTATAAAAACCGCCTGTTTCTTCTTTTACCTCTACAGTGCAGCCTGAATTTTGTGCGAATCTTTTTACGTTCTCAAGGGCTGTGGTATTGTCCACCAGGACGGTGATGCTGTCTTTTGTCTCCAGTGCCTTTTTTGTCAGCAATACTGGCTGTGGGCATGCAAGACCCCTTGCATCTACTATATCTGCCATTTTTATCTCCTTCCAAATGATTTTTTTAAGCCATCATGGGCAATATTCTCTATGGCATGGATGGCTGTCTTTATCTCATCCCCTGTGGTAAAGATGCCAAAGCTAAAACGAACAGTGCCTTCTGGGAAACTCCCTATAGTCCTGTGGGCTGAAGGCGCACACTGAAGCCCCGGCCTTGAAAATATATTATATTCTTTATCAAGGATGTATGAAACCTCAGAAGGCATGATATTCTCCATGGTAAACGAAACCACTGCTGTCCGTTTATATGGGTCCATTCCACCATAGACCTTCACGCCCTTTATAGAAGATAGGCCGTCTAAAAAAAGTCCTGTTATGGCCACTTCCTTATTTCTTATTTGTTCTACCCCTTTTTCAAGGACAAAACCTACCCCTGCACCGAGACCTGCTATACCAATGGTATTGGGTGTTCCTGATTCAAACCTATCAGGCATAAAATCAGGGTGCTCCTCGGACTCAGAACGGCTGCCTGTGCCTCCTTGCTCAAGGGGTTCTATCAAGGTCTCAAGCCCCTGCCTTATATATAGACCACCTGTTCCCTGGGGCCCATAGAGGGATTTGTGTCCGGTAAAGACCATAATATCGATTTGGTCTTTTATGACATCTATGGGCAGGCTACCTGCTGTCTGGGCTGCATCCACACAATATACGATCTCATTTTTTCTGGCTATCTTTGCTAAATCTGATACGGGCAGAATAGTGCCCGTCACATTGGAGGCATGGGTGGTGATGATAAGTTTTGTATTCTTTCTTATTGCTATAGATACATCTTCTGGGTCGATAAAACCTTCAGGGGAGCATGGAACAACAGTCAACCCTATACCTTTTGCCTCCAGAGCATGCAACGGCCTCATAACTGAATTGTGTTCCATGCTGGATGTAATTACATGGTCTCCGGGCTTTAAAAGACCGTGGAGTATAATATTTATACCTTCTGTGGCATTTCTTGTAAATATGATAGTATCAGGTTCGTCGGCATTTATAAGGGATGCCATGGACTCTCTCACATAGAATAAAATACGGGCAGCCTCTATAGAGAGCCTATGGCCAGACCTGCCAGGGTTTGCACCTATATTTTTATTAAAATCTAACATGGCCTTTATCATAACATCAGGTTTTGGCCATGATGTAGCAGCATTGTCAAAATAAATCAAATCCATTTGCACACCTCTTGAAAGCAACCTTCAGACATAAGCCCGTCAATTCTATGTTTATTATTCGTTAATCTCTTAAAAAACATCTGTTTTTGCCGCCAATTCATGGATTCATTGGATTTTTGTCTAAGGTTAGTAAAAACTTTTTAAAATGAGACAGAGCAGGTAAAAATGAATACAATTTTATTCTCCATATATAAAAAATATCTATTACTGTTATATTAAACAAAAGGGTCTATTATGTCAAGATTAATAAAGATAGAGGTCTCTGTATTGTTTGGAAGAAATTTTATATTATCTTTATATCTTCATGTTTAATATGTTTTTCAACATTTCACCAGTATCGGGCAGCTCTCAAAATTGACGCATACATGGCGCTTATTTGTTTTATAGGTCGCCTGAAACTATATCTGTTAGATCCTTTTCTCTCAAAAGCCCCCTTTTCCATTTATCCATATGGGGTATGATATAAGGGAGAAGACGCATGGAATAATAGGGGGGAAAAATGGGTAGGCCCAAAAGATCGCCAAAAATTATAATGAGGAGGAGGTTATTAAGATTGCCTTTTTCCTTCATCAACTCCTTTTGAAGTTCAAAGACAGTCATGCCATAAAAAAAATCACCCAGTGTCTTACGGGATTTATTTATAAAATCTCTAAAAAGGATTAAAAATTCCAATTTTTTTAGTTCCCCCTGAAAAGTTTTGATCTGTCATAGATCGCTCTAATTAAAGGATTATATAAAACATCTAAAAAATATTCAATGAATTTAATAGCGTATTGCAATATATATGACAATTGTTATGGCCTTTCTATAAATCACTGATTTTGTGCCCTTGCCTCATAATCTCATAGATTGTCTCAAAGGTCCAATAAATGCTCCCAAAAGATCTTATTTACAGAAACCTCTTTATATATAGATTCTAATGTGTGGCCATCAAGGCTTAAAAAGTCTTTTTCCATGGGTGTAACAATCACACCTGTCATTTCAATGGCGCCTGGGCTAATCACAACCCTGTTTTCACCTTCTTTGAAAAAAACATCAGGCCTGTGTTTTTTCCTGGGGAAGACACAGAGGGTCAACGTTTTATCCTGCTTAAAACAGACAATATTCATCATGGGTTCGCCAGATGTCTTGAATGCCAGCCTCAACCTATTGAAAATACTCTGAAATACATATCCAATGTATTCTACATTAAAACCTTCAAGGATTATAATCTCCCTTCCCATGTTCTCCATGGAGTAGACAGATACACCTGAAATGTCCTTTATGTGTTTCAATCCTTTTCTGATTCTTAAGTATTGCTCAAGGGGTGTGTTTCCATTGGGAATAGCCTGAAAATGCAGATGGTCAGGGGCTGAGGCGCCACATTCAGGTCCATTATACAGTATAAGCCAGTTTTGGCCTAAATCTATTGCAAGCTGAAGAAGGCTATCTATGTTTGTATCAATGCGTTGAGGTTTGTGTTTAATGGAATTGATGGTAAGATGGTGGTAGAAAACAGGTGCAGGATTGCATAGTATAAGATATTCTTTATAGAGGATACCTTTTTGATGTTCAGGGAGATTTTGGATACATAAAAAACAGGGACGCCTCTCTATTGCCGCCTGCCTTGTATCAGCTAAAGCACTTGTTTTTCTGCCTGGATTGTGCTGAACCCTCAAGTAAAAATCATTATGGTAGATCTCTCTTATCTTTACACCAGAAAGTGCATCATAACTCTGCTTTAAAAGCTGCCAGGACTCTAACTGTTCATAAAGAAGCCTCTTTAAGATGTCATCAAGCCCTGTGCCTTCAAAACGGGTATATATTTTATTATCAAGGCCCAGTACCATCTTTAAACATTCTATCTCTATTTATCTTTTGTCTTGCCAGGATCTCCCCGGTGCGAATACTATCCTTAAATTCATTATTTTTGTTTATCTGTTCTTGTGGCAGGTTCGCATCTGTATTACCCTTCCACCTTCTACATAGATAAATGCCCTCGAATATCCTTCCAATCTTAAACACACGACATATCCTCAAGGCTGCCGCATAATCCTCGCCATAACTCACATTAAGAAATCCAATGCCTTTTATAATAGCATTATCAAATGCCCTTGGTGCACCAAGCCCATTTATCCTCAAGGCATTGTTATGTCCGTTTTCATCAGTCCACTCCCTGTGGTCTATTAGCCCAGGGGGGATTTCTCTTAGATGAAAATCAACTACAGTATAAGAGCCTATTACCATGGCAAATTTACCATCTCTTAGCAGATTCACCATCTTGCTCAGTGCCTCAGGGCTACTATATAGGTCATCTGAGTCAAGCTGAGCTATATATCTTCCGCAATATGGGGAATTAATCGCTTCATTCCAGCAACCGCCAATACCAAGGTCTTTTTTCTCTGGCACTATATGCTTTATAGAAGGATATTTCTTAGCAAGCTCTGTTAATAGTTTCGTTGTCCCGTCTGTTGAGTGATTATCCACCACAATGATGTTATAAGAAAAATCTGTTTTCTGGGATAGGGCGCTGGAAATCGCATCACCTATTGTATTTACCCTATTTTTCACAGGTATGATAACAGATGCCTCTACAGGAAAACTATCACATCTTTTAACATTTTTAAGCTGCCAATGAGGGATATAGGCATTGATAAGCCTTAAATAATTAGTGAATATGGACTCCATCTCTATTTGAACAGAGCGATTTTTAGGGTCTAAATAGGCAAAATGGTGATTATTAAAATCTAAGTCCTTGTATATGACATAATATAGGGGTTTTTTTATATGTAGAATGGGATGGTCAATAGAAACCTTTAACCTCAGGTCATATAAACCTGCAAATTTTACATCCGGTATATTACCATATTTATCCATGACATCTCTTACAGCTGAAGTGGAGAACAACATCATCCCCCCAAAATCAAAATCATCCCTTACGCTCCCTTTCATATAATCACAAAGGGGGTGGTGAACCAGACCCTTTTCTCCTCGAATATAAAAATCTGAAAAAACAATGCCTGAATTAGAGGCCGTAGCTTCATTGAGCATGTTCTCCAATGCCCTGGGTTCTATAAGAGAATATCTGTCATCCAATATGAGGAGAAAGAAATCTGTGCTTAGTTCAGATATTATTCTATTCAATATGTCACCAGACTTTAATGAGTGGGCCTCTACAACCCGACATTTTGGTGCTGGTGGGTCTATGCCCTTAGGTGATAAAATAATTATCTCTTTTACAAGATGGGATTTTACAAGCCCTTGTAATTGTATGGCAAAGATATCGCCTGTAGAATATGAAATCACCGGGGTGACAGATGGCAAGGTATGAGACCTCTTTTTTTAATCCTTAGCAGATTTATTAATCTTTTTGTCCAGTATGTTGATAACGGTCATAAAGATAATAAAAAGGAATCCCCTATCCTCTGGGCTGATATATAAATCTTCTTGTTCATCATCTTGCAACAGAAGTGTTTGAGCAAGATATTTATATACATGAGGTTGTTTTTCTGCTTCTTTTTCAGCAATCTCAAAGATCTTTTTTTCATCGGCTCCATCTAATTTTTCCAAAATACTTAGGTTATATTCGTATGAGTCCTCTATTTCCTTGTATGTAGCTTTGCCTATCCGTCCGTATGCTTTTGTAAATATCTTATAGAGGACAAAAAACATATATATACCCAGTTCTTTTGCATCATCATCTAATTCCTCGGTAGTAGAAAACACAAAACTTAACAATTCTGGCTGATTTTTATTAAGCCTCTCCATCTCCCCTTCTATTTTATCAGAACTCAGCTCGTCAATATCCTTGATTGTGTTAAAAACTATTTCTTCACTTACAGGCATAATCATGAGACACCTCATTTTTTATTTATTTTAGACCTTTGCAATACAAGACAAGGGACTAAAGCTTATTTTAACAGATGGCATTCTCTCTTTTTTTATGGATAAAGTCAATATATTTTCATTTTAATCTATCAATATTTTGTGTCTTTCCTATGACAACGAGGACATCGCTGTCCTTCATGCGATAATCAGGGTTTACCATATATACTTTATCGGTTAAGGTATCCTTTATGGCAATGACATCTACACCATAATTGCTTCTCATGCGGACTTCCCTCAGTGACTTGCCAATGAAATTGTCTAAAGGCGCAACTTCGCATATCATAAACTCTTCTGAGATAGGGATGTAATCTATGAGATTAGGGGCAACAATACTTTTTGATACCTTTGCAGCCATCTCTTTCTCAGGGATGATGACCTCTGTAGCACCTACCTTTTCCAGGACAAGTTTATGTTCTTCATTAGGTGCCTTAACAATTATGTTTTTTACCTTCATCTGTTTTAGATGAAGGGTAGTCAGGGTGCTTGCAGCAAGATCCTCTCCAAAGGATACTATGACAATATCATCTTCTTTAATACCTATGGCTTCAAAAAGGTTTTTGTCAGTGCCATCACCAAGGATTGCCTTTGAAGAACAATCCCTTGCCTGCTGCACCGCATCCTTATTATTATCTATGGCAATAACATCTATACCTGCTTCAAACAGATTTTTCACAATATTGTAACCGAATATACCCAATCCTATCACAATAACCCTTGGCATATATCCTCCTTAACCAACCATAATGTTTTCTTCTGCATACTGAAAAATAGTCTTTTTAGGTTTCCTGCTCATAGAAAAAGCAAGTGTAAGTGGGCCGACCCTGCCAATAAACATCATTAAAGATAAAATAATCTTTTGGGTGTTATTAAGATGGGAGGTAACACCCATAGACAAACCACAAGTAGCAAAGGCCGATATGGTCTCAAAGAGATATTCAATAAAAAGATTTCTACCTTGAAGGGGCAGTTTTGTATCTGCAGCAAAGAGTAAAATGGATGTAATTATGGCTACAGAAAAGATGGATGCAAATATTAGATAGATTGTTCTGCTTATTAATTCATTGGGAATCTTTCTTTTCATTACATTCACTTCTTCATAACCCCTTACTCTACTAAAAAGCATCAAAAATAATACTGAAAAGCTTGTGGTTTTAATGCCTCCACCTGTTGAACCTGGAGATGCCCCAATAAACATAAAAATCATTAAAATTAATATGGTATCATTTGTTAAGCTGCCAATATCAACGGTATTGAATCCTGCTGTCCTTGCTGTAATAGACTGAAAGAAGGAAACGAGTATCTTTACATATAAAGGGGCATCTTTGATGGTAAAATTATTTTCAAACAAGAAGAAAAAACCTGCCCCGGATATTATCAATATGCCGGTAGCGATAAGAACTATCTTTGTATGGAGAGAGAGTCTTTTTTTGTGTCCTTTAAAAAAAGAAAAAATCTCCAGTTGAACAGCAAAACCTATACCACCCAAGACAATCAATGCCATAAAGGTTATATTGGCTAAAATATCACCCTGATACCTTATAAGGCTATCTGTGAAGAGCGAAAAACCACAGTTACAAAAGGCAGATATGGCATGGTATATGCTGTAAAATACTGCCTTGCTTGTAGGAAAATCCTTGAAGACATGGAAAAGGGTTAAGGCACCCAATGCTTCTATAATCATTGTGGAAATAAAGACGTATTTAAGGATGTTTTGAAAGTCTCTCTTAGGTGAAGGAAGAAAAGAAGCCTGCACAATCTCTCTCTCTTTGAAGGAGATGCTGAGCCCCATGAGATGAAAGAAAAATACTGAAAAGGTGATTATACCCAAACCCCCACACTGGAAAAGGATCATAGTGATTATCTGCCCTGTAAAAGAAAGGTCTGAACCTATATCTATAACTGTTAACCCTGTTACGCTCACAGCAGATACAGACGTAAACAAGGCATCTATATAGGTAAGCTTATTTTTTGCACCAGAAAAAGGCATCCAGAGAAGAATGCTCCCTATTAAAATGATAATAATAAAACTTAAGACAAATATACGTTGCGGGGTAAGACTACGGAAAAAATATTTTCGTAAATGTTTAAAAAAATCCATAGTAAAAATAGAGAAAGGCATTCTTTAATTGCCTTAGACCTATCTTATATATAAATATTTATGGTAATTCAACATAAATATATATGTGTTTTTATAGAATTTTTTGTCAGGTAGGGGTATCCTTAATATTTTTTAAGGCTTTTAAAATTTCAACCTCCCCAACATATTCTTGCTTTTTACCATGGTTATCAATTATACAGGTGGGAGTAGCTTTTATGCGGTCGCTTTTAAGATAACTATTCATCACATTGAAGACAGGTTTGGTATCAAAGGGTTTGAATCTTACCCGTTTCTCATGAAGATATGCCTCCAACCCTTCCTGTTCCTTTATATTTTTTAATGCTGCACCAATAAGCACTGAACGGGCGAGAAAGGCATTCTCTATGTCCTTTTTCTCGTGGATTATAAAAAGAAAGTACCGTGCATACATGGCAGATATGCTGGAAAAAGGTGCATCAATAAATGTGAGGGTAATTATATTTTTGTTTATAAGCTCTGTCAACACAGGCTCTATCTTTGGCTCCATTGCCCTACAAGGGGGACAAAAATAATCTGTGTATAATCTGACCTTTATAGGCCCATTCCCAAATTCAGGAAAATTAAGATCTTGTGCATATAAGGGTGTAACAGTGGCATTGAAAAATATTGAAAAGAAAATGATGCTTAGTATGGCAAACAAAATCATGATTTTTTTCTTTTCTATATTGAAGTTCAACAAAAAAATTACTAATAAAATGCCCCCAAAGGCAAGGCAATATGGACAATATATATTATGCCACACCTGAAACCCTAAAAGATATATCTCTATAGCCATGCCAGCGGACAGAAATATAGTAAGTACAATGTCCTTTTTCATAATAGCAAGAACAGCTATGAATGCCATGTACCCTATTCCTATATATTCCATGGGGATACCAAAGATATCCCCATGGAGATAAGAACATGCCTCATCGCATATGGTATAAAATATCTCTAAGCCTATAGCTATAAGAGAGAGTATGATTGTGATGATGTATCTATTTTTTTCTAAAAGATTTTTTAGGTCTGGCCTTGTCATTGTCCGCACACCAAAATTAAAACTATGCTGTGAGAATCTTTGTTAAAACCTTTTCTGTCTCTTCTATTATTCTATCAAAATTGTGATTCTTTTCTATACCAAGTTGGGTGACAATATAATAATTATTGGGTGTTATTCCATGCCTTTTAAGGACGTTTTTTGCACATCCAGCAGGGCAACCATCTATAACAATAAGATCTGCTGCCTTTGCGGTCTCCACAAATCCAGAGAGGTCTCCGCCTATGCCTGCAAGACAGTATGCATTTCCTACACCCCTTTTATCCAACTCAATCATCAAACTATTAGATATCTGTCCTACATTTGACCCACCGGCACATGCAAGGATGAGCATTTTTTTAGGGCCACTACAACATATATCTTTTTCCTGTAACATAAGCAATCTCCTTGATATAATCTTAGAGCATCTTTTTTATCTCTTCTACAGATAAAACCTTGCCAACGCTCTTTACCTGACCATCTATTGCCAGCCCAGGGGTGAACATGACTCCAAGCTCCATAATCTTATTGATATCGGATACCTTTTCTATCTCAAATTCAACACCCTTTTCCCTTGCAGCCTGCTCTGCATTCTCTGTAAGCTTGATACATTTTGGGCAGCCTGTGCCAAGAATCTGTATCTTCATATTTGCCTCCTAATATTTTTTTAAATCTATCTTAATCAACTGGTTATCCATCCAAAAACCATCCCTGCAATGGTTGATAGTATAATAACAATGGAGAAAAATACAAAGGCCTTTTTTGTTCCCAGGATTGTCCTTATTACAATCATATTGGGTAAAGATAGTGCCGGGCCTGCCAGAAGGAGTGCCAATGCAGGGCCTTTTCCCATGCCGGAGCCTATAAGCCCCTGCACAATAGGCACCTCTGTAAGGGTGGCAAAATACATAAGTGCACCTATAACAGAGGCAAAGATATTTGCCCATAAACTGTTACCACCCACAAGCCTTGCTACCCACTCATTGGGTATTATGCCATTGTTCATCCCTGGCATACCCAGTAAAAAACCTGCCACAAGGACCCCTCCAAATAGCAAAGGTAATATCATAAGGGTAAAGGACCATGTGGATTCTATCCATGTCTTTGTCATATCAGACGATATCTTTCCAGAGTATATAAGAAATACAATCCCCACAGAGAATGATAATTGTGGGTATCCTGGGTAAATAGCCAGTATTATTACTGCAAGTGCTCCGATCAAAACAATAAACCATCTTGCCTTGAGCCATTTTATATATGTATAAGTAAAAATAAGGGCAAAGAAACCTGTTAAGTACCATTTTATATTATAGATAAAAATCCAAACCCCTTCTTCTATCTGAGGTTTTGCCCAATTTGCAAAAACAAGGATGCCTATCATGGATGCCATATAGACTACCTGCTGCCAGAGCTTAAGAACAGGCTCATCAAAAGGCATGACCATTTGAACCTTTTTCTTTTCCATATCATCGTTTCTAAAGATAAAGGACATAAGAAGTCCGATTATATATGCAAAGGCAATAGAGCCTATTGCCCTGGCAAGGCCTATCTGCCATCCCAGAACCTTTGCAGAAAGGGCTATGGCAAGGACATTGATGGCAGGACCAGAATACAGAAATGCTGTGGCAGGACCAATACCTGCTCCCATCCTGTATATACCAGCAAAAAGAGGTAGAACAGTGCATGAACACACTGCAAGTATAGTGCCTGAGATAGATGCCACAGAATATGAGAGAAACCTGTTTGCCAGCGGCCCTAAATACTTCATTACCGATGCCTGGGACACAAATACTGATATAGCACCTGCTATAAAGAATGCCGGGATAAGACACAAAAGCACATGCTTCTGGGCATAATCCTGAAGCATGTAGAATGACTCAAGGATTGCTTTTTGAACCTTTATGCTTTCAATAGGTATAAAGTATGCAATGGCAAAGATACCTAAAACTATTAGAAATTTGTATCTATCCTTCATATCCTAAGCCCTCTATCTTGATGATTTGTTGGCAAACATGCCAATAATCCTCTAAAAAAATATAAACTTTATTTGCATAGGCATAACTGCTGTTTTCTTACATTGTTTTCTATCACCGCTGTTATGCAGTTGAAAAAATCTGTTACACAGGGCATCTCAAGCCTGTATATCATGTCTATACCACTTTTCCTTGAGGAGACAATACCTGCCTCTTTTAAGACAAGGAGGTGTTTTGACACAGTAGATTTGTCTGATGGGAATGCGTTATTGATCCTTGAGAACGGCAATTCACCGTCTTTTAAGAGTTCCACTATCATTAATCTTACAGGATGCGAAAGGGCCTTTATGATCCTGCTTCTTATCTCTGCCTCTTCAAAGGTAATCATAATATTTCCTTGTTGGCAAATATACCAACAAACCAATGTTTTGTCAAGAAAAAGCCTCTACAGAACAAAAATTTTCAAAACTCATTCTGAAATCTGTAAAGGCCTTTTTCTATGGTGTCAGTGAATCTGATAAAACAATGGCTTAACAGCTACAAGAGCCGCAACCATCCTGTTTTTTCAAGGAAGACTGGACCGTAAAGCCGCTTCCCATGGGAGACTGAACAAAATCGATTATAATGGGTTTTGCCTGATTAAAAAGCTCACTGTTTATAAGAAATACAACGCCGTTCTCATTAAATACCTCATCGCCTTCTCTTGGCTCGTCCAGAGCCATTCCCAATGATGGACCTGATCATCCACCTTCCATCATCATGACCCTTACTGAGTGGGGGCCATCTTTTCCTTCCAGAAATCTTTTAATTGTATCTGTTGCAACCTCTGATACACTAAACATAAAACCTCCTTCATTGGTCTTTAAAACTTTTTCAGGCAAAACCTGAATTTTTATATCCGTGTATTATAAACTATTGCAAATCATGTGTCTATGGAATAAAATAAAACAAATATTATTTAGGGGGTCGTTATGAAAAGATTTATGTTTTTATCATTTGTGGTAGCCTTTTTCTTCTTTGCAACCAGTGGAGTATATGGCGCTGAAGCCCAAAAGGATAATAAGACAAAAGAATTGTTCGAGAAGAAATGCAGTAGCTGTCATGGCTTAAACAAGGTCAAATCTGCCCAGAAAAAACCCGATGAATGGAAGACAACAGTAGAGCGCATGATGGGAAAGAAAAATTCCAACATATCCCATGAAGATGCCAAGGTCATCATAGAATATCTCTCTAAAACTCATATAAAAGGGAAATAGCTTTAAAAAGACACTTTTTAATGATTTTTTATAACGCACCGAAAAGATGGGTAAACTATGCCCCTTTATAAAGCTGCACCTGGTTCAACACGGTCATCTTTATTGATTGTAACCTTTCTATTGGCTCGATAAAATCTTTTGAGAACGCTATCTCCTTATTCTTACAGTATTTACGGAACAAGCAGGCCTATAACCCATAGTATGCCCCATCTGAATAAGGCTATAAGAGGGTCGAGGACACCTAAAAAAAGTAGGCCTATAATAATAAACATCCCATAAGGCTCAAGCCTCATAAGGGTATATTGAAATCTCCTGGAAACAAAACCCATAAGTATCTTTGAACCATCAAGAGGGGGTATTGGTATAAGATTAAATGCAGCAAGCATGATATTTATCCTGGCAAAATAAAAGAGCATGGTGGAAAGATAGCCAAAAGGTGAAGGCGCAGTAACCCTCAAAAGCAAAAGGGAGAGAAATGCCAGGATAATGTTTGCCACTATGCCTGCGGATGACACAAAAATCAAGCCCTTACGTTCATCTCTTATATTATCGAAATTAACCGGAACAGGTTTTGCCCAACCAAAGCCAGCGATAAAGAGCATTATCGTGCCTATGGGGTCTAAGTGTTTTAAGGGATTCAGGCTGAGTCTGCCCATCCATTTTGCCGTTGGATCGCCCATCTTCCATGCTACCCACCCATGGGCAAGTTCATGGATTATAATGGAATACAAAAGGGGTATTGCTATTAGAATAAATGTAATGGGGTCTTTAAATAAAAGGTTTATAAGTCCCATAATCTTCCCTTTAATACCTAAAAAGATATCTTTCTCTGTTTTTCATAATTCCACCCGGCAAGGCAATACATCTGCTGCATCTTCAAAGAAGTGGCCAATATTAAAGCGCCTTATCCAAAGCCTCTCTGATAAGTATCATATGCTTATCCATAATTTCAATTAAAATACATTTTATTTTGAACACAGTCTATGAAAATGATATTATGTATCTCCATGAAACGATTTATGATTTCCTTAATGATTTTCCTTATAAATATTATAACCTTATCATACTTAAATGCCGGTATTATTATCGGTAGCGAAGGCTTATATACTGTGGAAAAGGGAGATACCATTGAACTCATTGCCTCTAAATTGGCGATAGAGAAAAAGAAGCTCATAACAGATAATAATCTCGACCCTAAGGCAAAACTCCAGCCAGGCACTCAACTTAAAATAGACACAAGAAAGATCGTTCCCAAGGTCATCCAGGAAGGTATAATCATAAATATCCCTGACAGGATGCTTTATTTTTTCAAGGAAGGCAGACTTGATTCTGCCTATCCTCTTTGCCTGGGTATGCCTTTTACAGACCCTGGTCTTAAAGACATTGAATGGAAGACCCCTGAAGGCAAATTCAAAATAACAGGCAAGTCTAAGGACCCTATATGGCGTGTCCCTAAATCTGTGCAGCTTGAGATGGAATTAAAAAATAAACCTGTTGAGGAGATGGTTCCTCCAGGCAAGGGCAATCCCCTCGGCAGGTATGCCATAAGGACATCCATATCAGCCTTTTTGATCCATGAAACCATCTGGCCTACCAGCATTTATAGATACAGAAGCCACGGCTGTGCCAGGATGCTGCCTCAACATATGGAGAACTTTTATCCAAAGGTAACAAAGGATACAGAGGGTGAGATAATCTATAAACCTATAAAGATCGCCGTTACCGAAGACAACAAAATATTCCTGGAGGTTCACAGGGATATATACAGAAAGATAAAAAACTTTGATGATGAGGTAATAAAGGAGATTGAAAGGTCTGGTCTTTTGGAAAAGATAGATAACAATAAGGTAAAAAAGGTGATCTCTGAAAAAAAAGGTATCCCTGAAGATATAACTGATGAAGAAAAGATAAAACTTGCACTTCAGGAGCAGTCCTTTATAGGAAAGATAACCAACTATATTAAGACATTTTTCAATTCTCAAAAGAAAAATAAAACTACAAGGCAGGGGATTTAATATGTATATTTCCATCATTGGCAAGGCAGGTTCAGGTAAGACCACATTCTTTCATGCATTAAGCAGAACACCCATAGACAATAAGTCAGGCTCGAGCAATATATCTATAATAGATGTCCCTGATGAAAGGCTGGAAAAATTAAGTGCTTTTTTCAAAACAAAAAAGACCGTCCATGCCAGGATAGAGCTTACAGACACACCTTCTTTGCACTCAAGTATATTTCAGCAGATAAGACAGGCCGATGCATTCGTTTTGATCATACCTTATTTTGAAGAATCACAAGAAGACCTCCCACAGGCATACAGGGCTGTTATCTATGATTTTATCCTCTCAGATATGGCACAGGTAGAACAGCGCCTTGAGCGGATTGCCAAACAGGGAGGGAAGAGGGATAATCCCATGCTTCAACAGGAAAAAGAACTCCTTGAGCTATGTCTTGCCCATCTCAATGAAGAGAAACCGCTAATGTCGCTTTCCGGTATAGAAGAAAAGATGAAACACATAAGGGGCTTTCAGTTTCTCTCCCAGAAACCCATGATGATAATTATTAATTGTTCAGAGGAAAGGCTCTCAGATGCCCAGGATTTGGAAAACAGATTTAAAGGTGAGATAAAAGAAGACATACCATGCATTACTGCATGTGCAAGGCTGGAGGCAGAACTGAGTATTATGCCGGAAGCAGAGCAAGCCGATTATATGGCAGAATACGGCATAAAGGAGTCAATAAGGGGAAAGATCATAAAGCTTGCATGCGATACCCTCGGTCTTATCACCTTTTTTACTGTCGGCGAGGATGAGTGTCGTGCCTGGCATATAAAAAAAGGTGAGACAGCCCATGAGGCAGCCAGGACAATCCATACAGACTTTTATAACAAGTTCATCAGGGCAGAGGTAGTTGCCTATGATGACTTCTTTAAATATAACGGCTTTGCCGGATGTAAAAAGGCAGGGGCATGGAGGCTCGAGGGTAAGACCTATGCAGTTAAAGACGGTGATATCATCACCATAAGGGCTGGGGCTTGATATTTCCTTGACAATATAAAAAACTCCATGCTAATCAAATAATGCTATGATGGGTTTTTCAGATATATGGGTGTTTTTAGGATACATGTTTACCCCTATCTCTGCCCTGTTTTGTCTTATTTATGGATTTTTGAACTGGAGAAAAGGCATTGACGAAAAAGACGGAGACTACAGGGAAGAGATAAGATGGGAAAGGGAAGAGATAGAGCTAATAGAAAAGCTACCATGATATGATATATCTTATAATCTTTACAATAATCTATCTTGCCATCACCATATATTTAAGTTATTTAGGTTATAGAAAGACCACCACAGTATCGGATTATCTCCTGGCAGGGAGGGAGGTTAATCCTGTCATTATGTCCTTAAGTTATGGCTCTACCTACATAAGCACCTCTGCAATCATTGGCTTCGGTGGCATAAGCGCTCTCTATGGATTAAGCATGTCATGGCTTGCATTCCTCAATATTTTTATCGGTGTCCTGGTTGCCTTTATCATCTTTGGCAAGAGGACAAGAAAGATGGGCAAGGCACTGGATGCCCACACATTTCCCGAACTGATTGGCAGAAGATATAACTCAAGATTTATTCAAGGGTTTTCAGGTGTGGTGATACTTTTTTTTATGCCAGTCTATACTTCCGCCATACTCATAGGTATATCGAGATTTATAGAGATATACCTTAAGGTGCCCTTTACCACTGCGCTTTTGGTGTTTCTTCTCATAAATGCCTGCTATGTTATATGGGGAGGTTTAAAAGGTGTCCTATATACATCCGTATTCCAGGGGATAATAATGATAGTGGTGATGATTATCATAGGCATAACAACCTATGTATCAGCAGGTGGTCTTATTGAAGGGCACAGGGAACTGGCAACTATGGCATCCTATTTACCGGAAAACCTTTTGAAGGCAGGACATAATGGTTTTACGTCGTTTCCCACGGCAGGCTCGCCATTATGGTGGTTTGTGATAACAACACTTATACTCGGTGTAGGCATAGGTGTATTGGGACAGCCACAGTTGAATGTGAGATTTATGACTCTTAAATCAGACAGGGAGCTTAACAGGTCTATCCCATTTACTGCCCTTTATATCCTTTTTACAACCGGTATAGCCTTTGCTGTAGGTGCCCTTACAAATGTCATCTTCTATAAAAAAACAGGCATGTTATCTTTTGATGCAGCCTTTGGAAATATAGACAAGATCATTCCACTATATGTGGAACAATTCTACCCTAAGTGGTTTGTTGCCATTTTCCTTGTGACACTCATGGCTGCTGCCATGAGTGCAAACAGCGCACAGTTCCATGCCCTTGGTGCGTCCTTAAGCAGGGATATTTTTGAGCAGGCTCTATTAAAGGGTAAATCAGTAGCAGAGACCACTATTGTAACAAGGATAGGTATAGTATTCAGTATCTTTGCCACCTTAATATTTGGTCTTTTGATGCCTGAAGGCTCAGTGGCTATTGCCACTGCCTTTTTCTTTGGTCTATCAGGTGCCACATTTATTCCAGCATACCTCTTTGGGTTATACTGGAAAAAGGCAACAAAGACAGGTGCAAAGACAAGCATACTCTGCGGTTTTTTTTCATTCCTTATATGGATGGTGTTTTTCCATGAAAACCAATCAAAGACAATAGGTCTATGCCGATGGTTTTTTGGAAGGGATTCGCTGATAGGCCATCCCTTTAATAATATAGACCCCCAGATGATTGCCCTACCTCTGTCATTTATTGTCTTTATCGCGGTCTCTTTATTTACGAACCCTGTAAGCCAGGATGTGATCAAAAAGGCTTTCAGGCACATTTGACATTTTTTCAAAGTCTCGGGACTGTTAAAGCGTTTTGATATCTCTTTCTTGCCTTTCCGTGTCTATGGATGCTTTAACTGACTTTTTCATTTTGAGCCACAGAGAGAAAAACAGGGCTATGATTATACCTGCTAAAACAGATAGAAATATAACTATGGCAAGGGATGCCTCAAATTTCCAAAAGAGAAAAGATATGCTCACCACAGAGGCGTTCTGGATAGAAAACAAAACTACCAATAAAACGATCACTATAAACACTATAAAAGTTGCCATTAACCCCTCCTATGCTTTTTAGAACATCATTCCAAAAAAGGCTCGCCTTAATTTTATTCTTACAGCAAAAATAGACCTATACAAAATATAGCAAAGGATTAAAGAATATAAAAATATTTTTTCATTTTTCCAAAATCAAAAAGCTTAACTCCAGAGGTTCACGGGTTTGTCCCAGGGCAAGAGACCTTTTAAAATTCTCCTTTTATAAATCTTTTAATAGAAACAAAGGCAGACAAGAGAATACTCACGGCGCTTCCCCATTTAAAGAAGATTTTTTGGTAATACCACATATCAATGGATTGTGCCAGACTAAACCTATTAGAAATTATATCTAAAAAATAGTATGCAAAAAGCGGAAAGATTATAAAGCAGATTATTATTACAGAAGAAAGAGATAATAATATCCATTTTCCAAAAATAAAGAATGCATCAATCAATCTTTTTAGGTATACCAGATTTTCCACCTTTCCCTCAATGGCTTCTAATTCCATTTCAATATCTCTACATGCCAATTCTATTGCTTCTATGCTTGAAGATGTCCAAGGCTCTATAGATTCCATTATCTTTTTAACCTTTGAATTACAATCATCTGTCTGTATCCTTATAGACTCTGAGAACCTTTTATATTTATAATTATCTAAAAAATTTTTGATTTTTTCTAAACGTTTATAAAATTCCGATGCATATGCTATTATCTTTTTTTTCTTTTCATTAAAGATCTCTCTGCATTTTGCTATAACTGTTTCTGCAAGCTCTCCTGCATCTAAATAACCAAAATAACTATTCTGCCCTATGGCATTCTTTATTTTAAGCAACAATGCCTGGATCTCAGAGATTGTCTGTTTATCTCCCATATCTTTGATTTTATTGGATTCTTCTTCAGCAACAAAAGATAGCTCTTCTGCTTTTGTCTTTGCCTTTTTAAACAAGGATTCCAGTCTTTCTGCTATTATTTTCCTGTAAGGAAAGAATTCATAATCAATAAAAGCATAGATAAAATAACACCTAAAACCTTTAATGAGATCCTCAAGGTCTTTTAATGCCTTTGATTCCTTTCCATTATTCAATTCTATTTTAATATCCATATATAATGCATCTACACAAAAAGGATCTGTCGACAATATCTCTTTTACAATCTTTGATGCATCGTCGAGTCTACCGGTGATAAAATACAGACGGGCAATAAGGAGTCTAATAAATATCTTATGGGCAGTATGTTTTGCATAATAAAGGGCCTTTTTAAAATAATCCTCTGCTGATTCTATATCCTCTTTTTCTATTCTAAGATAACCGTATACACAGTATAATCTGAAATTATCATGGCTTTCTTCTTTTGCTTTTTCTAGTAAATTTTCCGCCTTATCCAGGTCTGATATCCTTATAGAATCCTGGGAAAGCCATATGAGCCCTCCCTCTGTATTGCTTTTGTGTTCCCTTATAAAGGACCAGTTAGTGCTGTCTGTGTTCCATATACATCTAAAGAAACGAAGCTGGTATATCCTTGTAACCTCATAGAGGCTCTCACGGGCTATATGGGATATAGGACTTAGCTCATTTTCCTCTGATTTATTATCTGGCCTTTGGTTCAAAATCATCCTTAAAAAAAGATTATTTATCTTGTCTATGGGATAATAGCCAAGTCTTTCTGCTGAACAGGTATAGTCAGGTAGATCCTTTGAAGGGCATTCCTTTTCCCTGTGTTTTTTGCTACCGCAATAAAAGCATGGCCTGAAAGGCCCTGTTAAAAGGGCATAAGAATAGGGAAATATCCCAACAAGTGTTTCTTCTCCCTGAGAAGGATATGCATATATATAAAATTTTCTCTTGTCATGCCCGTAAGAACCCTTTTGCAAAGGCTCATTTTCTGATATTTCCAGCCTGAAATATATATCCTCAGATATGTAAATGTATCCAGGTGAAATATCCCACAAACAGTCTTTTAACCAGGGAGGTATTTCTTCGCTTTCAGGAAAGTTTTTTGATGTGGCTATTATAATTTGAAGAAGTGGGAATCTTAGGCTATCTTTTTTTTCTATATTCTCAAAGAACATATCTATTATTTTTTTCACCAAATCCATGGAATATGTGGGCTCATCCAAATAGAGCAAATAGGATTTATCAGAAAGAATTTTTGTCTTTTTTATTTTGTCACTAATCTTTTTATATTCAGAAACTATTAAACTATCTAATATTTGATAATAATCAGTTTCAATTTTAGCCGTTATGGGATTTATAAAAATTACAGCATCTTCTTCAGGGTCAATAGCTATGTTTTCATCCCAAACAACCTTTAAAACTACCAAATCTTCAGGGATATTTTTTTTATCTAAAAGAGGCAACACTTCAAAAAAGGCTGTTCCCATACCCTTTACTTGGTCATAAACTGCACTGGAAATGTATATCTCATCACCCTTTGCAATATTGGTCAATTTAGACGCTACATTGACTACATCTCCATATATATCATCCTTTTCTACTATTACTTCTCCATAGTGTATGCCTATCCTTACGTGTGTTGGGATTACACCGCCTCTTTTCCTGTTGTTAATTAGTATTTTCTGCTGAAGGATTATTGCTGCCTTAATGGCATCTGTAGGATCAATAAATGATGCCATTATTGAGTCGCCTATAAATTTTATCACATTGCCATTAAAACGAGAAAAAACTGATGTGGCAATATTATAGTGGCGCCTGAGCATCTCCTTGCCCTGTGTGTCCCCATAGGTTTTGAAAAATTCTGTTGAACCTACTATATCGGTGAAGAGAACTGCTATCTTTGCTATAGGTTCTTCTGTTTTTGGTTTATTAGATAATTGTGGTGATGAAGGGAAAAATTTAGAAATCGATAATTTGTAATTGTCCATTTCAATGTATATCCGATTTTAAATCGGATGTCTCGTTGACAAACCAAAGGCGCTGTGGGAAAAAATCAAAAAATCATTTATATATACCGCACCCAAAGAATAGGTCATCAAAACGCTCACAATATGCTGATTTTTCCATTACCTTTCCTGTGGCTGGATTAAGCCATTTATATTCTACCCAGCCTTTGTCCTGTTTCATCCCAAGATCTATGATATCCCTCATAAAATATTTTCCATCAGCATCTTTAAGGTCAAACATCAATTTCCCAACTAAAGCAGGGTTGCCGCCATGTGCCAGGGTTAGCCCCTGTCTGTCAACAACAAAGATATAAAGGTCTTTATTAATAAATTGTCCGTTTTTATTACTAAATTCCTTAAAGGCTTTTTCTCTACCCTGTTGTTTTAAATAATTTACTGCCTTGCGGACCAGTTCTTGCGCCTCCTCTGCAGTTCCAAGACCTTCTCTGCCACCCTTATCCTTTCTAAGATTCAACCTTTTTAACATTTTATTGAGCTCAATAGATAGTTCTGCTATCTGTCTTGATGTATCGGAATTTTCCTGTATATTTTTGTAAGCATATTCCATAGTCTTTGATATCTCTTGAATATTATTGGATATTTCATTAGTTGTAGCTGTCTGCTCTTCTGATGCCACTGCTATCTGGTTTATCTGTGTTGCAAGGGTGTTTATCTGATGTAATATCTCCCTTAACGTTGCCCCTGATTTGTCTGTCTCATCTGCACCTTTTTCTGCCTCCTTGACACCATCTTCCATAGATAATACAGCAGCCTTAGTCTCAGACTGCATTGTTTTAATGGTTATGCCAATATCTTTTGTGGCTTTTGATGTCCTTTCTGCGAGCTTACGGACTTCGTCGGCAACCACTGCAAACCCTCTTCCGTGTTCACCTGCGCGGGCAGCCTCTATGGCTGCATTTAATGCAAGGAGGTTTGTCTGATCTGCTATTTCATCAATTATTGCAGCAATCTCTCCTATCTGGTCAGACCTTTCTCCGAGACCCTTGATAATCTTTGCTGTTTCCTTGACTCTATTTCCTATACGATTCATAGCTATTACAATCCCCTGTATGATAGCCTCTCCATTAACTGCCGAACGACTTGCAGCCTCAGAGCTTTGTGCTGCTATCACACAATTTTTGGCGATCTCACCAGATGTGGTGGACATCTCCTCGCTGGCAGCAGCAACAGAATTAATCTGTTTTGTTATCTCGTCAATGCTTTTACTCATCTGCTTTGAGGTCTCTTCAAGTGTATTTGATGCAAATGAAATTTTACTTAACCTTTCAACAAATTGATTCATGGTATCATTGAGCATGCTTAGCAATATGTTAAAATCCCTCTGTATCTCACTTGTGTCATCATCAGAATCCGCAAGCGTCTCTATGGCAAAATTGCCTTTTGATAGCTCTTTTATGGAATCTCTAAGTCCTTTAAATGACTCGGTTGAGCCTTTAATAAAATAAACTCCTAAAATAATGAGAATAATCGCAAGACCAGCTAAAACACCAAAGAATACCGCAGTCTCTATTAGGGTTTTCTGTCCTGGTAGCCATATAAATGAAAAGATACCAAAAGCAACAAGAAAAATAATAGAGATTATTGACAGCAAAGTAGCCTTATTTTCAAGATTTGTTGTTTTTTTTTGTTTTTTCACGTTAGTATCCCCTCAATTCTTTTACTAATTTTTCGGCATATGTATTATTTTCTTAAATTTTTTATATTAATATTAAAATTTTCTTTTGGAAAAGTATCTAATTTTGGTTCAAAAAAATATTTTCCTGATGTCTTAAAGACCCAGGAATGCCTTTTTTATCTCCTCTTTTTCTAAAAGTTCCTTGGCGTTACCCTCCATGATTGTCCTGCCTGTCTGAAGAACATAGCCCCTGTCTGCAAGCTGGAGGGATTCAAATACATTCTGTTCCACCAGGAGGATGGTCATTCCCATGCTCCTTAATTGTGATACAGCCTCGAGCATCTCGTCCACAAGTTTTGGCATAAGGCCTAAAGATGGCTCATCGAGCATAAGAAGCTTGGGGTTTGACATAAGGCCCCTGCCTATGGCAAGCATCTGTTGTTCACCACCGCTTAATGTGCCGCTAATTTGGAGACGTCTCTCTTTGAGGCGAGGAAAAAGATTGTAGATAAATTCAAGGTTTTTTTTAATTTGTTCCCTATCATCCAATATAAAACCGCCGAGTTCAAGATTATCCTCTACCGTAAGTGGCCCAAAGATAAGGCGTGCCTCAGGGATATATGTTATACCAAGCCTGACTATATCAGGCGTGGAAAGCCTATGGATCTCTTTTCCTTCAAAGATTATATTTCCTTTGGTAGGGTGGAGGGCACCTGCTATAGTCTTTAAAAGCGTTGATTTCCCGGCACCATTGGAGCCCACAACAGTGACCAGTTCCCCTTTCTTTACCTCCAGGGATATATTGTGTATTATGGGAATGCCGCTGTAGCGAACCTCTATATCAGTGACTTTTAGCATATTTTTCACCAAGATAAGCCTTAATTACATCAGGATTCTTTACAATCTCTTCAGGCAAGCCTTCTGCAATCTTTGCACCGCCATCGAGGACGATGACCCTTCTTGATACAGCCATGACCATCTCCATGATATGCTCTATAAGGAATATAGTCATACCCTTTTCTGAATTGAGTCTCTTTAAAAGTTCCACCACCTCATCGGTCTCTGTGTGGTTTAAACCAGATGCCACCTCATCGAGCATAAGAAGTTCAGGCTCGGTTGCCAGCGCCCTGGCAAGGCCTACTTTTCTCTGTCTTGCAATAGGGAGTTCGTTTATATGATATTCCTTTATTTCTGAAAGCTCAAGAAAATTCAATATTTCCATTGCCTTTTCTCTTGCTATATTTCTGTTATCGGTCTTACTGAATGCCCCTACCATTACATTTTCAAGGACCGTAAGACCTGTGGTTACCTTCATGATCTGAAAAGTCCTCCCTATGCCCTCCCTGCTTGTCTGGAAGGACTTAAATCCCGTAATATCCTTTCCTTTGAACATTATAGTGCCTGAATTAGGCTTATAATAACCCACAATGCAGTTAAAAAGTGTCGTCTTGCCTGCGCCGTTTGGGCCTATAAGACCCACTATCTCCCCTTTTTCTATCTCAAAGGAGACATTGTTATTTGCCACAAGACCGCCGAAATCCTTTACAATGTTCTTTACCTCAAGAAACGCCAAACTATTTGCCCCTTTTTCTAAGATCTTCTATTATACCCCAAATGCCTTTTGGCTGATATGCTGATACAACCATAATAAGCATGGCATATATCATAAAGTCTATGCCTGTTAGCCCCTTATGGCCCCCAAGCCAACTTCCAAGAAAACGATCAAGGGGGACAAGAAATGCAGCACCAATAATAGGGCCCCAAAGCGATGCAGCACCACCCAGCATTGCCATAAGGGCTATCTTAATAGATAGAGATAACTCCATGACAGAGGCAGGGTCTATATAGAGATTATATACAGCCATGAAGCCTCCACCTACTGCCACAAAAGCAGATGCAATAGAATATGCCTTTATCTTGCACCACCTTATATCTATGCCCAGGCTCTCTGCTGCATCCTCATCATCTTTAATCATCCTCAATTGATAGCCGAGTTTTGATTTGCGAAACCAGTTCATATAAAATATGGCTATGTAAAAAAGTCCCATTATAAAATAATAGTAATACGTATCAGATTTGAATTGCATATAAATAAAATCTGGGTGTTCATGTATGGGTAGCTCTATTCCCTTGGCAGCACCCACAAGGTTCCAGTTGTCAAAGATATCCTTAAGAACAAGAGATGTGCAAATGGTGGCTATGGCAAAATAATGACCTTTAAGTCTGAAAAGGGGATAGCCAATGATAAAAGAATAACCAAGGGCAATGAGCACTCCAATAGGCATGGATACCCAAAAGGGAACCTTCCACCACACCATCATCAAGGCTACTGTGTATGCCCCTATTCCTACATACTGGGCTTTGCCGAGTTCAACCTGTCCTCCATATCCGCCTATGGTATTCCAACCCATACCGAAAAGTGAAAAGAGCATGAACTGAATCATAACTGTCTTGACAAATGACCCTACGCCAAGCCATGGAAAGATAAGTATAAATATAGTAAAAATTATAAAGCAGACCCTTTCTACCTTAGAAAAATCACTGAAATCAAAGGCATCTTTTAGTTTTTCCATCCAAACAACCCCTGCGGTCTCACGACAACTATTATAAAGTATGCAAGATATACAATAATGGGGACCAATAAAATCAGAACCTATAATCTGTCCAAATACAGGAAATATCATCACAAGGACACCGATAAGGAGTCCAGCAAAGAATACACCCTTTATGCTGCCAAAACCACCCAGGGCAACACAGGCAAAGGCTATCATGACAAAGAGTATTCCCACCATGGGATAGGCATAGTAGAAATTAACAAGGAGTCCTCCTGCAACCCCTACTGTGCAGCCCCCTATTGCCCATGCAAGGGCATTCATTTTATTCGTCTTTATCCCCATATATGTGGCAGCTTCTTTATTTATGGCTGTTGCCTGGAGTGCCTTTCCTGTCTTTGTCTTATAAAGAAAATAATAGACCACTGCAAAGGATATAAGGCTTAATATTCCTGCTGCAAGTTTTGTGGCTTCGAATATGAATGGCCCTATGGATAAACTTTTTCCCACAAGTATACCTTTATCAATCATTCTATAATCAGCACTGAATAGAAACATGGCAAGGTATTGGAGAAATAGCATAAGACCAAATGTGCCAAAAAGCTGGGCTATAGCAGGACCCCTCAATAGATATCGTATTAGCCAGTAGTATGAAGCCAAACCAAGTAATGCACCAAGGGCTGCCGACACAGGCAAGGCAAAAAGCGGATCTATATTGAGAAAATAGTTAGTCCAATATACTGCATACATACCCAGCATTAGAAACTCACCGTGGGCAAAATTTACTATGTCCATGACACCGAAAATAACTGTAAGTCCTAATGCCACAAGGGCAAACAAGAGCCCTATAAGAATACCCTGGAGTAATGCATCTAATATGAGCATATATCTTTCACCATAAAACTTTTTTGTTTCATAAAAGGGGCAAGGAATGGATTAATTGTCCTTGCCCTCTAAAAAATATTCCTAATTCCAGCCCGGGAATGGATAGATAAAATTAGCCGTGGCAAGTTCAAAGGGATATACAATCTCAAGGCTTATACTTCCATCGGGCTTCTTCTGATACTGACCTATCAGGCCCCTTCCCAGGATGTTCTGTCCTTTAGAGTCGAATTTTACACCTGCCCAGGGCATAACCAGTTCATTGGCCGGTATATTTATCTCATTACATGCCTTCTGTATTGCCTTTGGGTCAGCAGAGCCTGCCTTGTTGAGGACATATGCCCATGCCTGAACCCCTACTACTGACCTGGCTGTTGCTCCTGTTAGGTCATCACCGTATTTCTTTTTATAAATGGCATTGATCTGGCCTGCCACCTTCTTGACCTTTGTGATCTTATCTATAAATACTGTCCTTGTGAGGACGCCATTTATATCACCACCTAATTGTTTTGCAAAATCTGCCATCTCAAACCCTGCATTCTGTCCCCAGAGGAATTTTGTCTGTGCCTTCATGCCTTTTAATGTCCTTATCATAAGAAGGGAGTCAGATAGGTATGATGCAAAGAGCATAGCGTCGGGCTTTACCGATAACAATGCCTTTGCCTCTGATGTGAGATCAGGGGAGTTTGCATTGTAAAGTATGCCTTTTTTGATGGTAAATCCGTATTCCTTTGCATATGCCTCAATGGATTTTGCAACCCCTGAACCCCATTCTGTATTTTCACAGGCATAGGCAAGGTTCTGCAGTTCACTCTTGGGGATTGCCTTTACGCCTTTGACCTTTCCTTCTGTGAGTCCTTTAAGGAGCTCAAAAAGGTCTCTATTGAAATGATTGTCATGGGGGGTTGTCCTCCAGAACCATTTAAAGCCCCTCTCTGTAAGGTCAGGGGATGTGGATGAGTCATTTATCATAGGAACGCCATACCTCTCTGCCACTGCACTTACCGTCTTTGTTACAGCACTATGGTATGCACCCATGAGACCTACAACCTTATCGTCAAGGATAAGCCTCTTTGCCAGGTCAGCCCCACGGTCAGGTTCTCCCCTGTGATCCACAAAGATGAGTTTCAATTTTGCCCCGCCGAGATTTGGTATGCCTCCCCACTGTGCCATGGGAAGATCAACCCCAGGGGTTTTTGTGTTTATTATGTCGGCAGTAAGTTGTGCTGCCCTCTGGAGGTCCCTACCAATGGTTGCCGCAGGTCCAGACAGAGGATAAAGCACACCTATCTTTATCTCCTTGGCCTCTTTCTGGGCATAGACAGGGGGAGCAATCATTATAAGGGAAAGAAATAAAACACAAATAAAAGACAAAAATTTAAATGACTTCATAACCCTAACCTCCTTTTTTTACGTGTTTTAAAACAGAAAACATTATACATATTTTCTATCATGTTTTTAAAATATTTTTTATTATTTCTTGTTTTTTTCTCCACAATTCTAATGCCTCATCAATAGATACCCTTTTAAATGTCAATTGATCCCCTGGTTTTAAATGGGCAAGCCTGTCGAGGTCTGCCCTTATGACCTTACAAAGCCTTGCATATCCACCCACAGTCCTCTCATAGAGCATAATAATCGGCATACCATCACCAGGGATCTGGATTGTCCCGGGCAGTATACCTTCTGATATGATACTTTTTTCTGCGCCCTCTTTAAATTTCATAGGATTTCCTGTAAGCCTGATCCCTGTTCTATTTGATTTTGTGGATACTGTATAATCTTCTTTAAAAAAACTTTCTATGGAATCGTCTTTAAAAAAATCTATCTCAGGACCATCAACGACACAGAGGACATGAGGTGAATTCATATCCGGTATCATGTCTTTATCGATGGATCTTTCAATGACATCATGTATTGCTTGAAAGTTTATTACATCACCTTTTCTTAATGGCATGCCGTTATATCCACCAAAATGACATTCCATATTTGTGGTAAAACTGCCCATTGCCCTTTCTATATCCATCACACCGGAAAAGCCCATATAATATCTAAATCCCTCTTTTATCTTTTTAATGTTCAGGATACTGCCTTCTTTTGCCCTGATGGACTGCCAAGATGTAAATGGTCTGCCGTCGAGAAGACCTTCTACATGAGCACCGGTTATGGCAAACACCATAGGTCTATGAAACTTTATTGAAAACATAGGGCCTATGGATTCTATAACAGGTGAATCCTGAGGATTATCTGTAAGATAACATACGGCCTTGTATGCAAGACCATCCATGGCAGAAGAAGAGGGCACACCCATATCACCGAAACCAAATCTACCGGCATCTACAATAATCGAATGAAGACCTGGATGGATGATCTCTATCATACAGGGACAAACCTCACCTTGTCTCCCACCTGGAGGGTGCTATATGGTGGGTTGCTGTAATCAAAAAGTTTCATGTGGGTTCTTCCGATTATCTGCCAGCCCCCCGGTGATTCAAAGGTATAGATACCTGTCTGAAGTTGTGCAAGACCTACAGAGCCTGCAGGGACATGTGTGCGCGGCGACTCAAGCCTGGGGACAAAAAGCCTTTTATCAACAGCGCCGAGATATGGAAAACCTGGAATAAAACCTATTGTATAAACCGTATATGTAACTGATGTGTGAATCTCAATAACCTCTTTTTCTGAAAGCCCTGTATATCCACACACAAACCCTATATCTGGCCCGAAATCACCACCATATCTTACAGGTATCTCATGTATGCGAAAAGCGCTTTCCTGAGGGGCAAAACTCTCATCTTCCATGGAATTAAGGGTTGATATGATGTCTTCAAACCTTGTGCGTGTGTCATCAAACTCTAAAAGACATGTATTAAAGGATGGGATTACATTTGTAATGCCTTCTGGTTTTTTTGCTCTAAGTAGGAGATAAAAATTGATGACCTTGCTGTTTATATTAGGGTCAATGGTTTTTCCAAATACAACCCTAATACCATTCTCACCATAACGTAGAAATTCCATTTATAATCCTGAAATATTTTTTTAACAGGCATATCTTAAATGCAAACAAATGGCTTTTGCATTTATAATCAAAATTACATGAAAGATAGAAGCGGTTTAACCTCTATACCCTCCTTTATTATATTATCTTTTATCTTTTTTGCTGCCTCAATGCTCTCTTCATTATCACCATGGATACATAGGGTATCTATATCCATTTCTATCCATCTATCATTTACACTTCTTATGCCCTTATCCTTTACCATCTGGACTGCCCTCTGGGCTATCATATCCTGATCGTGTAGCACGGCATCTTTATATTTCCTGGGAAGAAGTTCGCCTTCATCTGTATAATTTCTATCAGGGAATGCCTCAAGGGCAAGTTTTATGCCTTTTTCTCTGCATGTTTTCTTGAAAGTCTTTGTCTTTCCTGTGCCAAGGGTAAGAAATATTATATCACCAAAGGCACCTGTTACTGCTTCCATGATCTTTAAGAAAAGCTCTTCCTTATTTACCATGAAATTATATAGAGCTCCGTGGAGCTTAACATGCTGAAGCTGTATGCCTTGGAGGTCTGTAAATCCTTTTAGGGCACCCACCTGGTATATGATATAGTTTATAAGCTCTCCTTCGGCCACATCCATAAAACGTCTACCAAACCCCATTAGATCAGGATATCCAGGGTGTGCACCGGCCATCACATTGTATTCTTTACAAAGCCTGACTGTTTTATCCATCACATTGGGGTCTGATGCGTGAAATCCACATGCTATGTTGGCAGAGGTAATAAAAGGTATCACCTTCTCATCATTGCCTATTTTATAGTCGCCAAAGGATTCACCCATATCACAATTTATATCCACTACCCGAGTCATAACGATGTTAATATTAACAAAAAATGCCATTCATGTGAATATTTTTTTGATAAACCTTTTTCAAGTGTCTACTGTGTCATTACAAAGGCATCCAGCCTTTCCTCAAACTCCCTTGCCTTTGATTCAAACTCATTTACTACCTCATCAAGTTCATCAAATAGGAGATCTATACGGTTTCTCGTTTCATGTATGACAATGGTTAGGGTTGTTATTACCTTTCCATCACCTATCCTGAGATGCACTTATTAAGGCAACATTATCCTTTCTATCTCCATCTCCAGTTTGACCAGCACTATTTGGCAAAGTGACTAATTGGATGGCGAATCCTGTTGATCGGCTTCCCATATCTGAATGGCCCTCATGATCTCGGCGGGTTTTGTGGCAGCAAGCACATTCTTACGCCATTGGTCATTCTGAGCCATCCTGCTGATCATGCCAAGTGTTTCCAAGTGTCTTTCCGGCGTATCGATGGGGGATAACGCTCCGGTTCAGCGGCGGCGGAACGCCGTCCGCTGCAACCGGTTGTTAGGTCTCAAAGTTTTCAAGGTTCAATACCAATAAGCACGAGTGGGACCGCTGGCACACCGCGCCCTTGACGAACGACATTGTAAAACTCGCCTTCATAATAAGCGATCCCGGAACTCATCTGGCTTTGAAGGGATTTCATGGGAAGAATTTCGACCCCCACGTCAATACGATCACCCACGTAAAAGGCAAGGTGCTTGACGAAAAGATCGTAAGCAACGAATGCGTACTTGCCAAACTGAACTTCAACGGCGACACGATCTTTAACGAAATCCGTCTGGTTGTAGCTAAAGATGGGCATCTCACCAGCAGCTTCTATCTCCCGTTTCTGCTCCTCCGCCGACATTGTTAGCGTCTTGCGAATCAGTTTTTCACTCTTCGTGATCCAATAGCTTACGCGGCTTTCTTTCCACGAATATTTCCGAAGCAGGCGATTGAATGCGGCGTTCATGTCAATTGGGCTGAATAGAAGCTTGCCCTTCATTGTCTTTTCTTTGGAAACTTTCGTTCGGCACATGTTGGCATCGACCGCAGCAATGACTGTTTGAATCTCTTGCCAAAGGCTTGGCTTGTGAACGAGAAGGAACTCAAGTCCATTGAGATGGGAATAAGTTTCAGCGATCTTCATCGGCGACTCTTTCCATAATTTGGGCTTTTTTCAAATAGCGTCATCTGTCTGGAATCCTTTTTCTCCCACGGAACGACTGTAAGGCTGTTCCCGGCTTCGATGGGGTCATAGATGGGCCTGTCCATAGGCCGGGTTCGCAATGTGCCTTGCATTTCCTGCTGGATTCTCTGTCGTGCGAGCTCTATGTACTTCGCGACAGTCTCCGCCCCAACACCCCGGCGTCCATGACGGATAGCAGCGATGATCGACGTGCCCGTTCCAAGGAAAGGATCTAGCACCCAATCCCCCTCATTGGTGAGGGAAAGCACCAATCGCTCAATCAACTCAACGGGAAACTGACACGGGTGTTCGGTCTTTTCGACATGATTGCTTTTTACGTTCGGAATCACCCACAGGTCTCCGGGATTCTTGCCAAGTGGGTTGCACGAATACTGGCCGGCCTTCGGGCCTTTAAAATACTTTTTTCCGGGGTATTTCTGAGGAATGCGCACAGGATCGAGATTGAAGACGTAATCTTCCGACTTTGTGAACCAGACGATTGTTTCGTACCGGCCAGAAAAGCGGCGGCTGCAATGCAGTCCGTGCTCGAAGTGCCAGATGATGCGGTTGCGCATCCGAAGACCAAGATTCGAGAAAATGGGGTAAAGCACTGTGTCCAAGGGAATGATTGCCCCTCTGTCAACGTAGTTCCCTACTTGCCAGCAAATGCTGCCTTTGGGGGACAAGGCACGCACACACTCGGCAATGACCTGTGCCTGCTGTTTGAGGTAAACATCTAAATGAAGCTTTTTCTCGTATTCTTTGCCAATGTTGTACGGTGGCGAAGTAACAACAAGTTGGAGCGATTCTTTGGGTATATTCTTGAGCAGGTCAAGGCAATCGCCGGGGTAGACGACAATGGATTCCGCTAGGGAGAATTGATCGGCGATCTTGAGATTTTGATTGAACAAGCTCTGACTCTTCATCTTCATTTTTGCTCTCTCAATCTATTATCCTTTTTGAGACCTAACATCATTTTTTATACTTATTCTATGGATAGAAAATTAGTTTAAAAAATATGCAATGTCAAGGTAAATTGGGCAGAATTTTGAGGAGAAGTTGTTGATTTCTAAAAACATTCTATATATTAGTTCTTTTTCATTACTATGGAGAAATTTAATAAATTTGTAGTTTGTTATGTTAAAGGATTATGAAGCCTTTTTAAAAAGCAAAGTTTCAGTTAAAACACAATACTGACCCCTGAATTCAATCATGAAGACCAAATATTTTTCATGCTGCATCTTTCCTCACAACAAACTGTCTCCTATAGGCAATAGGTGATAGGTATCCAAGCCTCTTCTGTCTTAAGTTGCCGATTGTAAAATACCTCATTATATTCTATAATTTCCTGATCGCCTGTTCCCTTGTTTTGTAATGTTTATGATAGACAAGCTCGTTCTTCATGGTTCCCCAGAAGCTCTCCATAGGGGCATTACCTGCTCATAGAGGGTTTCATTTCGAACTGTTTAAGGAGTTTACTGACTGCCTCTATCGGAATGATGCACAAGACCCGACTCAGGCCTCTTTATTTTCACTGCCATCAAAAAAGAGCTGATAACAACTGAAATAAGGCGCGGGGGCAGCCACCCTCGCTAAAAGGTGAGGGGCTATTCCCCGTCGCCTTAATTGACTTGTTGGGGGTCAGTTGTGCTTTTTCTCTGCTTTCTGAGTATCGACGTTGAATTCCCACACCTCTACGTCGTCCGGGATAAAATGCTTGTATAGCCTGATATAGTATTCAACAAGAGTTTCGTGGTGCTGCTTACCTTTTTGGCTGGTTTGCTTGACGAACACCTTTTTCTTGAAACGTGCCGGCGCAGTTTAAAGGTAGAGCATCGCTTCGTTAAGTGTGGATATCTTTGCGCTCGGATTGTTGTCGCTTTCTGTCCAATCGTAATACTTACATTCGATTAACATTTCGGAATTACCGAGGTCGAAAGTGTGCTGTTTCTTATATTTAGAACTTAGGCGACATCCACGCGGTATTCGGATATAAGCTGAATTCCCTGATTCTTAAAGTATTGGGCCACTTTCTGTGTGAAGGCGTCACCTTTTTCCTTGTTGCTCATTTTTATTCACCCCCTAACGAATTGCATAACCTGCGCAGGCAACCAGTAATGCCATAAATCTGACGCGGATAATACGCGTCAGGTTGATGTGGTGGTTAGGCAGAATATTATCGTCCCCTTTACTGTCCGCATAAATCCCTCCTAAATCTTGGTCAAGGCCTAACTATTCTCTGAGCTTTATAAAGTCCCTTAGATGCTCTCTCCCTTGGAATAGATTTTTTGTTTAGACCTTTTACCTTAAGCTGCCAGACGACTTCTCCCTCCCGGGTTATCTCAATAATCCTTGTTGCCGTAGTGATTAATGTATTGCCATTTGGTAAGCGGTCTGCATCACGTACAGGCATGTCCTCATAACCAAACTCTTGAGAGCGCCAAATCACCTGGCCCGTATCGGGATCAATTTCCACTGCTTGATGCCAATTGGGTTGATTCTGCCGAATGATATTTGCCATCTCTCTTGGATAACCACCCAATGCACCAAGTGGGATATTTTGATTTGCCACCAGAATATTCCCATTGGAAAGCTCCTCCGGATCATGTGGAGAATATAAAACCCCTTCCCCTATCTTTCTGACAACTGATCCTTCGGGATTGACTTCAACCACAAAGCAGAAATTTCTCAGACTGATGAGTGTATTGCCATTTTTCAGCCTGGTGACAGCGTTCGCATGAGTCCATCCTTCCCAGGAAATTTCTTTATAAGGCATCTTATTAAAGTAATCCTTTGCATACCATGCCCAAACGATCTTTCCCTTGGGATTGATTTCCTTCACCTGGGCGTCATTAATTTGATCTACCCCCCATACGACCAAAGTATTTCCATTTGGGAGACGATCTACGTCATGGGAAACTTTATCATCCATGTATGACCAGATAACATTACCTTTACGATCAATCTCATATACTCCATTTCTAGGCAATACAAACAGTACATTGTTGTTAGGCAGTAATTCAACATCAAATCCTGGATTAGTATACTCTTTCAGGTGTTCCGGTACCATATATTGCCAAACAATCTCCCCTTGCATATTTACCTCTATGATTCTAGGTCTTTGAGGATTGTGGTTGTCTGAAAATAGCGTCGTCCCATGGCAAGCCTTCTCAGGAAGATAAATATCAACAATAATGTCTGAATCGGTTATAGGTTTTTCATAATTGAATCCCTTGCCTCCTACAAGGGGATTGCAGCCACCTAAATTGAGAATCAAGAGCAGTCCACAAAAAACCGAAAAGAAGTTTCTATTATTCACAAACATGTTGCCTCCTTTTTGTGTCTGCGATGAAATTGCATTATTAAATCTGGATGCCTAACGTCCCGCATAACCGGCTGGCAATGGAGCGCAGCGGAATTGCCACTCTGAGTTGATGCGGTTGTTATCCGCTTTTTCCCCTCAGCCAATCTGAGAGCAGCTGAACATACTCTGGCCTGCCCATCCGCTCAGGGTGGCCAACGACCAAGAGCCTTAAGTTTTTGCACCAGGCCGTGTCACAGGAGCGCTCCCACCAGCCCAGCATTTTGTTGCGACACGGAACAGCGTGTTCATAGGGCGTTATTTCTTGAATACTTCCAGGTAGTGCACACGGAATCTCTTGAAGCAGGTCGCGGTAAAGGCTATAGGTGTAGAAAACGACAGTTCGGGCTTTGATTGTTTCTATCTCTCTCCAGATCACTCCTAAATCTTTTATGCACCTAAACGCCATTTCTCGCGTTGTAGCATCTGAATCGTGAGTGTTTGTACATTTGATTAGGTTCGAGAAGCAGATTGATTCGGCGGCCTCGGTTCCATAAAGATTTTCGGCGATTTCTCGTGTGTAGCTCCAGTAAGGCCAGTGAATGTTCCATAAGCCGTCAGGACCAAAAATCTCCTCAGTCGGGTCGATAATACCACTTGGTCGAATTCCCCCCGGAGTTCCTCGATGAGGCTTTCCGACGAAAATAATGCGCTCTTCTGTCTTGTGAAAATGACTTCCAACCATCCATGGAAGCAGAGGATGTTTGAGTTCGGGATCGACGTTACATGATTGGCAAATAGGATTTTTAAGAAGCGCCAAGTGCTGCTCAAACAATGGCGTAAAAGTTGGAAGAGTAAGGTTTGGCATAGAGCTTGTTCCCTTTGTGTTGTTTGGCGGATAATATTATTTTTTATACTTATTCTATTGATAAAAATTATAATTTAAAATATGCGATGTCAAGGTAAATTGGGCAGAATTTTGAGGAGAAGTTTTTGATTTCTAAAAGATATTCTATATATTAGTTCTTTTTCATTACTATGGAGAAAATTAATAAATTTGTAGTTTGTTATGTTAAAGGATTATGAAGCCTTTTTAAAAAGCAAAGTTTCAGTTAAAACACAATACTGACCCTATTATTTGAAGTGGGTTTCTGATTGTTATAACTTTCTGAACGAACCTCTATCCAATCGCTTAAGTATTGAACAGAAGAGGCAGTTTCTCACTGACATGGGGAAAAGATACGAAAAAAGGCAGGTCAAACAAGCTGACACTGCCTTGAGGTTATACGATTATTTTCTTTCTAAGAGAATATTACTGCCATCGGGCGAATCCTCTACTCATGATAAGATATGGAAGGCTTTGGAAGAGAAGATGCGTGAAGCCTTCAGGCTTAGACACAGATCACTCAGCACGGAGAAGGCTTATCTTAGCTGGTTAAGGAGTTTTAAAGCCTATGTAGAGCAAAAGGAGCCATACCAGTTTAACGGTAGGGATCTTCAAGACTTTTTAAGCCACCTGGCTGTAGATAAGAAGGTTTCATCTTCTACCCAGAACCAGGCTTTAAATGCCATTGTCTTTTTCTACCGTCATGTCCTGGATAAGAACATAGATCAGGAATTAAGCGCCGTTCGGGCCAAACAGAAAAGGCACCTAACGGTTGTCCTTACAATTAAAGAAATCCAGGATATCTTTGATCAATTATCAGGCACTAACAAATTGATGGCTATGTTGATTTATGGGGCAGGACTTAGACTTCAGGAATGTTTACAGTTGAGGGTCAAAGATGTTGATATTGAGCAGAACATACTCATTATCAGATCAGGGAAGGGAGATAGGGATCGAAGAACTGTTTTACCGGAAGTTCTTAAGGATGATCTGATTATGCACCTTGGTGAAATAAGATCGCTCTATGAACAGGATCGAAAGAACGAAATAGCAGGGGTTTGGCTTCCAGATGCTTTGGATAAGAAATACCCGAATGCCGGGAAGGAATGGGGTTGGTTCTGGCTCTTTCCATCGAAATCGCTCTCTATTGACCCCAGAAGCAACATAGTCAGAAGACATCATATTCACCCTTCCTTACTGCAGAAGGCATTCAAGACCGCTGTTTGGAAAACAGGGATTACGAAACAGGCTTCAGTGCATACGCTAAGGCACAGCTTTGCAACCCATCTCCTGGAAAGTGGGTATGATATAAGAACGATTCAAGAATTACTTGGCCACCGGAATCTCCAGACCACCATGATCTACACCCATGTAGCCACAAAGAATGTTCTGGGGGGTGAGAAGCCCGCTGGATAAGGGAGTCATCGGCCTCTGATTTTTGTTGGGCAGGACTTATTGCAGTAGATTCACTCTTTATCTGTTCATCTTTTTTATGTTTGCAATATATCTGTGCACTGTTGGTGCTTTTTCTTTATACTGCTCATATGTAAAAACCTCCAAATCTGGACTCAGGTATAATTTAACAAATTGTCCGAATTTTTGGGTCAATTATAGTGATGACCACGATCTTGATCCAGGGGCATGCTCCGAGGATGGGGGGAATCAAGTCAAGGCCATTCTCTGTGCCCAATCGCAAATCCACAAAAGCCAGGTCGAATACCTGTCTGTCAGACTCTACCTGAGCATCCTTTCCATTACTGACAGCGGTCACGCGATGGCCGCGCGACTCCAAACAGACCGTTAGTGTCTTGCGGATATTTACCTCGTCATCCACGACCAGGACATTAAGTCCTTGAACTTTGTTTTGACTTTCCGTCGTCATGGGTTATCAAGCCTCAATATCATCACATAAACTATAGATTATCAAGAATATTGACCCCCTATTTGTCTCTCCAACATAATTATCCCCACCCCTTAACTCCAAGATGAAAATGTCGCCCCTTTCATATTAAAGCAGGGAATACAAGAATGAGGAAAGGAGGTGTTTTCTTAAAAAAGGGGGGGGGTAATATTATCCATGGGAGATATTGAGAGGTATGGAGTGAAGAGGCATTGCAAAATAAAAAGATGACGAATAGGGAAGCAGCTATGGCATTAGGCCTGTTAAAAAGGCATAGGTTCATCGAAGAATGGATGTCCTTTCTTATGAAAACAAGAAGGCAACCGTGAAGGCATTGGTTTATATAAATCTCTTGTTTGGTATGTATTTCATCCAGAACATGGAGATATCCTGTGAGACTATTACAGGTGAGCGTTAGGCCAGAGACATTATCGCTTATTGCTGGTAAGCAAAGCACCGGCACAACTTAAAAAATAAGGATGGTAGTATCATTATATTCCTCGCCTTCTTCTCCATTTTATCACTACAATCCAATACCGATAATGTTAAAATTTTTTTGTTCGTTTTAATCCAGATATTGTTTTACTGAAAAAAACTTCAAAATTATTAGTCTTAATAGTTCTATTTACCCTTCTATTTTCTTTTTTTTTCAATGTATCTGGTTACCTTTTGTTTGACCTTGCCGTCTCCTTGTAATTCTCTACCTCGTCCAGATAGAATAAGCCCTTTTCTTCTTTATCTTATAAATGCCATAGTGTATCCTGAATGCTCTACATTAAAATAAAAGTCATAAAAAAAATAGATGTTTTAATGGGTTAGTTTATAGTGGGTATTTTTTAAGTGGAGGTTAGGTGAATAGGGTGATCTTGCATGAGCCATTTCTCCCTATTGAGCCACCCCTCTCGCCAGGGTTTATCATAAAAGACACATTATCAAAAATGATCTGGTTGCCATATGTCTTTGTGAGATTACTTACAGAAAGCATCGAAAAAAGAATATAACGGATTAACAAAGATTAGTAAAGTTGACATTTTTAATATAGAAATAAGGAAAAGCATCAATATTTTGACAATATCCTAATAATAATTATAAACTAACGCTTAAAGTTCCTATGCTGATAGATGTGATATTTAACAGATAAAAAGAATCATAAAAACTTTTGGTTAGATAAGGAGTATAACATGGAAAACGAATATATTATAACAAATATAGGGAATGATTATGTGGGAGAGATAATATTAAATCGACCAAATAAATGGAATGCCTTCAATACCAAAATGGCAGAAGAACTTGATGATGCCCTTATGGAATTTGACAGAGACAGAAGGGTGAGGGTGATACTTTTAAAAGGCGCAGGTAAGGCATTCTGTGTGGGTATTGATGTGAGTGAATTCCCGGGAAAAACACCACTGGAATACAGGGAATGGATAGGCCATATGGGTAAAAGCATGGCAACAATAGGTCGCATTAGTAAACCTGTTATTGCCCAGATTCATGGTATAGCTGCAGCAATAGGCACTGGTCTTGTGGCAGCATCGGATCTGGCTATTGCATCAGAGGATGCGACCTTTGGATTGACAGCCATAAATGTAGGGCTAAGCTGTATAGGGCCTTCAGTGGCTGTTTCTCGTTCCCTTGGAAGAAAAAGAACCCTTGAATTGCTCCTCTACGGTGATATGATCAAAGCAAACAGGGCAATGGAGATAGGACTTATAAATCGAGTAGCTAAAAGAGAAGAACTGGAAAACGCAGGACGTGAGTGGGCAGCCATCCTTGCCAAAAAAAGTCCTCTTGCAGTTCAAATATCAAAAAAGGCATTTTATGCAGCTTCGGATATGGAATATTTCAAGGCCCTTGATTATATGAATGATATAATCTCCCGTTTATGCACTGCCCAGGACACCATAGAAGGGATAAATGCATTTATTGAAAAAAGAGAACCAAATTGGAAGGAGATGTAGTAGCTGTTTTATTTTTACCTTTTGAAATACATGCATTTGTTTTGGCCTGCTCTGGATTCTGGCTCATCCACAAGGTATAAATTCCATCTTTCGCAGTTTTTCATTTTATTTCTCTGACTTTAAAATACCTGTTTTTTAACATAGGCATCCATCAGATACACAACAGCTATAAATAAGGTCTGAGAAATCAAAGTCCTTACCAAAGTAAATCATATACCAAAATAATCGATTTCAATATCCAGTATGTAAATCTTGAGAGATGAAATGCCCCAAGAAAAATAAATTTTTTATACTTGCACCCTTCTTATAGAGAATATATCCACAGGGAATGCACCATTATACTGTTCTATCGTCTCCTTAGGGACCATATGTCAAAATGGCCGATGATTATAAACAAAAAGGGTGTGAAGGCGACCATCTCAAGAAAGTATCTGGTAAAGTTCTGATAGACGATCTTGTCCTGTTCAAAGCCTGACCAGAAGGAAATTATGGTCAGAAAAAGGAAGAGCAACCCCGCCCAAGCTCAAAAAGCGGGGTTTATCCAACATCCATTACCTCCGCCAACCTGCCCAAACAGGAACACCTGCGCTGTCCCTCAAAACAAGAACACTATCTCCTTTCTTGACTTCTGCTGCTATAATAGCAGATTTTCCGGCGAATGTCGCGCGAGCGCCTTTGACTTCAATCGTGTCGCCCTTTTCTATCTTTATGTCAAGTCTTCCTATATACCATTCTGGACCAAGGTGAACAGAGATGGTTTCCTTGTCTGTCTTTAAAGTTAAGGCAACGGCATAATACATGCCTTTCATGGGCACTACCTGCGTTACTGCCTCAATGGTTCCGGATACCGTCTCTACCTTTGCCGGGTCATACATCCTGTTGTAAGGTGTTTCCGGCCCCCAGCCTCCGCTTCCCCGCCATTTGAAGGCGCCTTTTTGCGCGAATGACTCGGCAGCAAAGCCAAGCATTACAATAGAAATCACCGCTAAAGCAACTAACATTTTTTTCATAACCTTTCTCCTTTCCTTGTTTTTTTGTGAGCCTGTATTCTTTTATTTTATATTAACTTGCCTTAAAATTAAAATAAGTAAGTTGCTTTATTGCTGTCTACTCAACCCTTTTCGTCCCGTAAGCATCTAAAAAACTGAACTTTTCTGTGGTTTTTAAAATGAAAACCGTTCACCTGCAAAGACAAAAAAGCAAAGTGCCAAGAAAAACACAAGGGCAATCAGAATGAATAACCATTGCCTCACAGGCATAGCAAGAAAATTGCAAATTATATCTGAGCTTTTCTCTTTTTGCTCTATTGTATCCACGTATGCTTCTACGGTTTATGCATGTGGCGGAATAATACCTCTACATCCACTACCGTTCATTTATTACCACCCACCCATGAGTCCGGTCATCCTACCTTTGCCATAACCTCTGCCGTAGTTGTATGTTGACAACCGTGCCTGTTGTTCTGGTGTGAGCACCTTTCTTATCTCAAACCTTGCGTTCGTATTCTTTTCCTGGATCTTACCCTTAAGATTTAGATTTTCCTTTTGAAGGACACTTATCTTGTTATAATGAGGATTCTGGGATATCCAGGTAGCTCTTAGTTCCACCCTCTTTGATAGAAGCCCCTGTTGGAGCGGAGTAATGCCTTTTAATGTGGCCTGCTGGATGGTCTGGTTTTTTGTAATCTTTTCCGGGGTCAGATTTAATAAAGGCGGGAGGCCATATCCGACACCACAACCCTTACCACGGCCATATCCTGGGCCAGCTTGTGCCGCTGATGCCGCAATAATCACTGTCAATACCACCATCATTCCCATTAATATGTTTTTCTTCATGTTTTTTACCTCATTTCAATTTAAATTTATTTCAAAGGGCATACAAATCCCTGAAAAAAACCTTCCTTATATCTCGATCAAATTCTGTATGGGGTTGAGAAGCCATCGACTTAAATAACAAAATTTGTGGTTTTCTATTCATTAGAATACTTCCAACTATATTAAAGCAATACTTGTGCCATAGATAGCTTATGTTGTTGGATAATTAAATAGTTTAAAAAAAATAATTATTTCTTTATGTTACAATATATAGGTTAACGATGGGACAGCGTGGGCTTCGACAATCGTTGCCGTAAAAATGGTTTTATTCGACAATTATGTCGAATTAGGGGAACATTCTTGGTAAGTGTGGGGGAGATAATCTAACCCTTAAACCACAAATGGTTACTCATTTTATAGTCACCTTCTGGATAGCAGGCTTCGTTATCCTCTATCAATGTGAGTCGGTATCCCAAATCTCATTTCCCTTGTCATTATTATTTGGCTTCTCATAAAAGAACACAAAAAACTCATTTCACCCCATGACCTTTCCAAGCTTGTTATGGTTTTTTTAATATGGACGGCTATATAAACATTATAATCTTCTTTGAAATAATGATTTCCATCTTTTTTAATTATAGTTTAACACCTTAAAATCTATGGACAAGCTTAAATTACTCGGCTAAACTTTAAAAAGATGACACATTTAATCTTTTCTGTTAAAATCATACTGAAGGTATATTAAAAAAATATAGGAGATTGTTTATGGAACTTCAAAAGATAATAAAAGAGAGAAAGAGCATCAGGGCTTTTAAGCCCGATGCAGTCTCAAAAGAGATTGTAGAGGAGATCCTTAAGATTGCCACAAATGCGCCCTCTGCCATCAACCTACAGCCCTGGGAGTTTTATGTAGTCATGGGTGAAGAAAAGGCAAGACTGAGCAGGAGGCTTTTGAAATCTTATAGGGAAAAGCAGATATCATGTAGCCCCGGTAATGTAAAACCTCTTGCCGAAGAGTTCAGTAAGAGAGGTGTTGCTTCCTTTGAACTCATGAACCCTTACCTTGAAAAGATGAATCAAAATTTTAATCTTTTTATTAATGAAGGGAGCTGTAATTTTTATGGAGCCCCTGTGGCGATAATCCTATGTTTAGATAATGCCTTTTCAAAGGCACGTCTTGTGGATATTGGCATTATACTGGGCTTTATAACCTTGATTGCCTATGACTTAGGCTTAGGGACTTGCCCAATTGGACTTATCTCCGCTTATGAAGATGACATAAAAGAGCTTCTCAATATACCTGAAAATAAAGATATAGTCATAGGCTTAGCCCTTGGTCATCCTGACTGGACAAGCCCAGTCAATGAGTTCAAAACCCCCAGGGACAGCCTTGACAGCTTTGTAAAGTGGATTGATTAACCCTTGTGTCTTGCTAAAAAATATTGCCATCCAAACGGGAAAAGAGTTGTGGGCAGCAGCAAGGGTCTCTTTCTACCAGATGAAATATAAGGCTGATAAAAAGAAGGTTTAGTTTTCAAGGACTTGAAACGCATGTGTTTAAAAAAATATTTTTTTGTTTTCTATATCTTTGAATTGACAAGGAAAAGATAAAAATGTTAAAAGAATCAACTGATTCATAATAAAAAAGAGGTAAGAAGTGGAGAAAAATGAAGTGAATCAACATGTTGATAACAAAGAAGACCTTGATATATTAAGACATAGCACATCTCATCTTATGGCACATGCTGTAAAGGAGCTTTACCCAGAGGCGAAGGTTGCCATTGGTCCATCAATAGAGACTGGATTTTATTATGATTTTGACTATGACCCAGGCTTTACAGAAGAGGATCTTACAAAGATTGAAGAGAAGATGAAGGAGATTGCAAAGCAGGATATCCCTTTAGAGAGAAAGGTCATAAAGAGATCAGACGCCATTAAGATGTTCAAAGAGGCTGGAGAGATATATAAGGTTGAATTACTGGAAAACATACATGATGATGAGGTAAGCATTTACACCCAGGGTAACTTTACTGACCTATGCAGGGGGCCTCATCTTTCATCCACGGGAAAGATAAAGGCATTCAAGCTTTTAAACCTTGCCGGGGCATATTGGAGGGGCGATGAAAAAAATAAGATGCTCACCCGTATTTACGGCACTGCCTTTCCAGATAAGGCATCCCTCGATAATTATTTAAACTTTCTTGAAGAGGTTAAAAAGAGGGATCACAGGAGGCTCGGGAGGGAACTCGACCTTTTCAGTATCTCTGACGATGTAGGTGCAGGCCTTGTAATATACCACCCCAATGGCGCTCTTTTGAGATACCTCCTTGAGGACTTTGAGAGAAAAGAACATCTTAAAAGGGGTTATAAATTTGTGGTAGGCCCCCATATGCTGAAACTCGATTTGTGGAAAAAATCAGGCCACTATGACAACTATCGGGAAAATATGTATTTTACAAAGATAGATGATGTGGATTACGGCATAAAACCCATGAATTGTCTATCCCATATTATGGTCTATAAATCATACATCAGGAGCTATAGGGATCTCCCACTGAGATATTTTGAGCTTGGAACCGTGTCGAGACATGAGAAATCAGGGGTATTGCATGGGCTACTCCGTGTGCGGGAGTTTACCCAGGATGATGCCCATATATTCTGCATGCCTGAGCAACTCCATGAAGAGATCAACAATATTATAGAGTTTGTCCAAGATGCCATGGATATATTCAAATTTGAGTATGAGATGGAGATAAGCACGAGGCCTGAAAAATCCATAGGCAGTGATGAAGACTGGGAAAGGGCAGAGAGGATACTAAAAGAGGTCCTTGATTCAAGCAATATACCCTATGAAATAAATGAAGGCGACGGTGCATTTTATGGGCCTAAAATAGATGTAAAACTCAAGGATGCCATAGGGAGAAAATGGCAGTGTGCCACTATTCAATGTGATTTTGCTTTGCCTGAAAGATTTGACCTCTATTATGTGGATAAAGATGGCAAGAGAAAGAGACCCGTAATGCTCCACAGGGTTATCCTCGGTGCAATAGAGAGATTCATTGGGGTATTAATAGAACACTATGGGGGTCGTTTTCCTGTGTGGTTATCTCCTGTTCAGGCAATTATCATGAATATAACAGATGAACAGGGTGAATATTGTCAAAAGATATATAGAGATATGATAGATGAGGGTATCAGGGTAGATATGGATGGAAGGAATGAAAAATTGAGCCTCAAGATAAGAGAGGCCATTATGAAGAAGATACCTTATTTGGTAATAGTGGGCAAAAAGGAGATGGAATCCCAAAAGATAACCGTTAGATTAAGGGACGGTGGAGAGATAAAGGATATTACCCCGGCAGACCTAATCAAAAGGATCAAGGAAGACAATAATTTCAGGAGGTGAGTTTTATAGGAAAGGATATTAAAGACATAAATATCAACGAGAAGATCAAGGCAAGGGAGGTCAGGCTGATAGATGAACACGGCAAACAGCTTGGCATTGTTTCCACTGGGGATGCCATAAGGATGGCGAGGGAACGGGACCTTGACCTCGTAGAGGTTTCACCAAAGACAGCACCTCCTGTCTGCAAGATTATGGATTATGGTAAATACAAATATCAACTTGCAAAAAAAGCACAGGAGGCAAAGAAAAAACAAACTTTAATACAGATCAAAGAGATAAAATTGGGATTGAAGATAGAACCCCATGATCTGGCATTCAAGATAAAACACATAAGGGATTTCCTCAATGAAGGAAATAAGGTAAAGGTAGTGGTTATGTTTAGAGGTAGAGAGGTTTTACATGTGGATATGGGAGAGAAACTGGCACAAAAGATAATAGATTCTATAAAAGACGTGGGAAATCTGGAACAAAGACAGAAGTTTGATGGTAGAAATATAGTAATGGTCTTTGCTCCGCTATAACAGGAGGTAACTTAATGCCAAAGCAGAAGACACATAGAGGTTTAGCAAAGAGGGTGAAGGTTACAGCATCTGGAAAGATCAAAAGGTCAAAGGCTTTCCATAGCCATTTGCTTTCATCTAAGACGCCAAAGATGAAAAGGAGACTTTCCAGGTCTGATACGGTTCACCCTGCAGATGCAAAGAGGATAAAAAAACTTATCCCTTATTTATAAAGGTAAGATATGATCCTTTTAAAATGGAATTTAAGTAAATTTTAGAGACCGTGGCAAGGTTTAGCAAGGTTCTCAAAGTAAAAGAAAGAATGAGAGGTGTTTAGATATGCCAAGGGCAAAAAGAGGTTTTAAAGCGAGGAGAAGAAGAAAGAAGATACTCAAGCTTGCAAGGGGTATGTATGCAAGCAGGAGGACCACATATAGTGTGGCAAAGAGGGCTGTTTTCAAGGCATTAAAGTATGCCTATATACACAGACGGACAAAAAAGAGGGAGTTCAGGGCACTATGGATTACCAGGATAAATGCTGCGTGCAGGGCATATGGCATACCTTACAGCAGGTTCATAAATGGCTTGAAGCTTGCAAACGTTGGCCTGGATAGAAAATCCCTTGCAGAGATGGCTGTTAATGACCCGTCTGGCTTTGAGGCAGTTATCTTAAAGGTTAAGGCAGCGATTCAGGAAAAGCCCAAAGTCTATAATGCCTGAAAATAGTCATGGGCGATAAATAGAATAAACGATATGAATGGATTAGAAGAACTCAAGGAAATAATAGAAAATAAGCTATCTTCTATTAAAAGCATAGAAGACTTGAATAATGTCAGGCCATACCTCCTGGGGAGGAAGGGTGTATTCTCTGAACATATTGAAAGGATTAAACATCTCGATAAAGAGGAAAAGAAGACATACGGTCAAAGACTAAACACCCTGAAGTTAGAAACAGAAAATAGACTCAAGGAATTAAAGGCTGCCCTTGAGGAAAAGGAAAGGGAGGCAACTGAAAGGTTATCGTGGATAGATATCACCCTCCCAGGTAAGATACCTGTTGTAGGAAATACTCATCCTATCACGAAAGTATTCTACGAGATTATAGAGATATTTGCATCCCTTGGATTTTCTGTGGCAGAAGGACCAGATATAGAGCTTGATTATTATAATTTTGAAGCCTTGAACATACCGCCTCATCACCCTGCCAGGGATATGCAGGATACATTCTATATAAAGGAAGGCATAGTCTTAAGAACACATACATCTCCTGTTCAGGTTAGGGTAATGGAGGCACAACTCCCGCCCGTGAGGATCATATCTCCAGGGGCAGTATACAGGTGTGATAATGACATATCCCACACCCCTATGTTTCATCAGGTAGAGGGGCTTATGGTGGATAAAGGTATAAGGTTCTCGGACCTAAAAGGTATACTCACCATTTTCATACATGAGATTTTCGGTGATGATACATCGCTAAGGTTCAGACCGAGTTATTTCCCCTTTACAGAACCATCTGCAGAGGTGGATATCAGATGTGTCATATGCAAGGGTAAGGGTTGCAGGGTATGCAAAGATACAGGATGGCTTGAGATACTTGGCTCAGGCATGGTTCATCCCCAGGTATTCAGGAATGTTGGATATGACCCTGAGGAGATATCAGGCTTTGCGTTCGGGATGGGCGTAGAGCGTATTGCCATGCTTAAATACGGCATAGATGACATAAGACAATTTTATTATAATGATTTGAGGTTTTTATCCCAATTTTGAGGCAGAAGAAGTGAGAGTCCCTTTTGAATGGTTAAAAGAATTTGTCGTAATAGACATATCAGCCCATGAGCTTGCCAATAGATTAACCATGAGAGGGTTTGAGGTAGAGTCCATAGAGAGCCGAAAACCCTGTTTTAGCGGCGTTGTTGTGGGTTGCATAAAAGAAATAAAAAAACACCCTAATGCAGATAATCTATCTGTATGCACTGTGGATACAGGCAAAGAAGATGTAACCGTGCTCTGCGGGGCAGACAATATATCTAAAAACGATAAGGTTCCTATAGCCCTTATAGGTGCAAGCCTCTCTGATTCTACAAAGATTGAGTTAAGGACAATAAAAGGTATCACCTCCTATGGTATGCTATGTTCTGAAAAAGAATTGGGTATATCCGATGACCACACCGGTATATTTATCCTCCCTGAAGATGTAGCCACTGGCGCAAGGCTTGAGGATCTATCTGGGATAATGGATTTTATACTGGACATAAATGTTCCTCCCAATAGAGGCGATTGCCTATCTATTTTTGGTATTGCCAGGGAGGTGGCGAGCATCCTCAATCAAAAGGCAAAAAGACCCATATTCAGGTTAGAGGCAGACCCCAAGGAAAAGGCAGAGGATTTCATATCTCTTCAGATACACGATACAGAGGCATGTCCTCGATATGTGCTTAGATTGATAAAGGATTCATCCATAGTAAAATCTCCATTCTGGATGAGGGACAGGATAAATAAATGCGGGATGAGGCCCATCAATTCCATAGTAGATGTAACAAACTATATAATGCTTGAACTCGGCCAACCCCTCCATGCCTTTGATTATGAGAGGCTGAATGACAGGAGGATCGAGGTTAGGGTTGCTGAAAAAGCCACTGTTTTCCGCACCCTTGACGGAGAAGACAGGGGCCTTGAAAAGGGAGATATACTCATTTGTGACGGCAAAGGCCCTGTAGCACTGGCAGGGATCATGGGTGGAGAAAACTCAGAGATAACTGATAACACAAGGATTATAGCCCTTGAGAGCGCATATTTTAATCCAGAATTAATAAGGAAGACATCAAGAAGGCTCGGCATCAAGTCTGAGGCATCCCTGAGATTTGAGAAGGGTATAGACCTTGATAATGTGGATTTTGCCGCTCAAAGGGCAATCAGTCTTATGCAAATGATATCAGGTGGAAAGATCTTAAAAGGTAATCTTGAGGTGAATGAGGCAAAAAAAAGAGAAGGGATCTTTATAAATTTCGGCAAAATAAACGAGGCCCTGGGCACTGCCATCGAACATAGAGATGTCCTCAATGCTTTAAGGTCTATAGACCTCCATATCCTCCAGGAAGAGGATAACGGTTTTGTTGTTTCTATCCCCTGGTTTAGACACGATATAAATGAACAGATGGATGTGGTAGAAGAAGTGGCAAGAATATATGGCTATGATAATGTTCCTGTCACGACACCTACCTTAGCTATGCTGCAGTTAAAAAGGAGCAAAAAGGGCAGGTTTATAAATAAAGCCAAGGATTTCCTTGTCTCTTCAGGATTTTTTGAGGTAATAAACTTTGGATTTTTGGGTAAGAAGGATATAGAAAATTTTTTAATTCCACCAGAAGACCCAAGGTCATCATATGTTGAGATACTGAATCCCATTTCAAAAGATTATGGCATAATGAGGACATTCCTTGCCCCAAATGTATTGAGGAACATTGCCTATAATACAAACAGGGGCACGAAGAATATAAGGGTGTTTGAGATAGGTAAGGTATTTTTTCCGGATAACAACAACCTCCCATCAGAGCACCTCCATGTTTTTATGGCAATGACCGGAAGGGAGAGGGAATATTTCTGGAGAGAACAGCCCAGGGATTATGATTTTTTTGACATAAAAGGTATCATAGAAGGCATGGCAGGGCATTTTGGCTTGACATTTGATTTTAGAACATGCACAGAGCCGTTTATGGACAAAAAAAGGTCTGCCGATATTTATATGGATGGCGTCAAGATAGGCTGGTTGGGTGAGCTCAGGGAAGATGTATTAAAGCTTTATGAGATTGAACAGAAAACCTTCTGTTCTGAATTGAGATTCGACAGATTCATTGAATGGGGTCAATTAGATTGTCATTATAAGGCAATATCAAGATATCCCCAAGCGATAAGGGATTTCTCGTTCTTTATAGAAGAGTCTATCCCTGTAGGAAACTTAATAGAAAAGATCAAGATGTTGTCACCCCTTATAGTCTCCGTGGGGATATTTGATATGTTCCGTAAAGACAAAAGGAGCGTGTCCTTCAGGGTTATTTTCCAGTCCCATGAAGAGACGTTGAGGGATGAGACAGTAAATAATATACAGGAAAAAATCATAGAAGAACTTACAAAGATAGATGGAATAACATTGAGGGTTTAAGGAGGATAAGATGACAAAAATAGAGATAGTAGCCAATCTATATGAAAAACTCGGATATTCAAAAAGGGAGTGCTCAAATATAGTGGACGCCTTTTTCCAGACAATTAAAGAAACCCTTGCAAAGGATGAGAATGTCAAATTGTCTGGTTTTGGAAATTTTATCGTAAAGACAAAGAGGGCAAGGAGGGGAAGAAATCCCCAGACAGGCGAAGAGATAAAGATCGCAGAGCGTAAGGTATTGAATTTTAGGCTAAGTCAGGTGTTTAAAGAGGAAATAAACAGTAAATAATAGAAAATGGCTCAGGAAGTCCCTGAAAGGGTATATTACAGGATTAAAGAGGTATGCAATCTAACAGGTCTAAAACCTCATGTCCTTAGATACTGGGAACAGGAATTCAAAGACATAAGGCCTATTAAAAGCCCGAGGGGACAGAGGCTATATAAACGTAAAGACTTAGATACCATAATTACCATTAAAAAACTCCTTTACGATAAAAAGTATACCATAGATGGTGCAAAGAAGTTTTTGAATGACAAAAGGCACATCATGGATGAGATAAAAGAGGGGCTTAAGGAGATTATTGCCATATTACAGGAGAAGCAGTAGGTCATCTCATATCCTTCTATCACTCCCCTATATCTGAAATGCTTTTGAGAGACTTCAGATTAACTGTAAGGTCAGGAAAGGGCTTTGGGGTGAAGGATAGTATAAATATAATCAAAATAATAAGCGATAATAGCCTCCTCTTACTATCTAACTGTGTTTCCATATCAAGCGGTCTTGGATGCCTCAACCCAAATATAAAAAGAAGGATAATAAGGGCAAGCCAGCCCTGACTATAAAAGATGGCGTATACACCAAGGCCTATAAGGACAGCAATATAGATCTTTCTGCTGTCCTCACCGAATATGGCATATACAATGTGACCTCCATCAAGCTGCCCTGCCGGCAGTAGATTTAGGGCAGTGACGAATAAACCAACCCAACCTGCATATGCAAAGGGGTGTAATACCAGGTCGTAACCAGGGGGTATATCCCCTACCAAAATCATTTGAAAGAGTTTGAACAAAAGAGGGTCGCCAAGCTGTAAAAAACCTTGCTGGGCATGAACAGGTTCAATGCTTGAGAGTTTTATGCCTACATATATAAATGGCAGTGCCACTACAAAACCAGCAATAGGCCCACCTGTCCCTATGTCAAAAAGCGCCCTTTTATTTATAATTGTCCCTTTCATCTTTATGATGGCTCCAAAAGTCCCAAAGGGAGAAAGGGGAAATGGTATAAAGTATGGAAGGGTTGCAGGGATTCCATATCTCCTGCTCATTATGTAATGTCCCATCTCATGGGCAAAGAGTATACTCATGATGGAGAAACTATATAAAAAACCGCCTACAAACCATGTAGAAGCAAAGGTGAGGAGAAAAAGTATTATATGTATCATCTAAAATTAAAATGCAAGTAAACCTGCCTCAAGTATGGCGCGACGTTCGTGTTCAGGGGCAGTCTTTATAGCCAAATCGATTCTCGTAAGGGTGTCAAGGAAAAGGAGGAGGTCCTTTGCATGAAGCTTTCTGCATGTTTCAAATAACTTATAAGCATAATAATTTTTCTGAAAGGGTAGATAATGTTTTTTTTCTGAGGTCTTGATGTCAAAACACTCCTTCCATTCATTAAATATTCTGATAAAATCAGGATATTTGATATGTCTATCCGCCCTTTTTTCTATCTCCTTTCCATGAAGGAGAAGCCTTGTCTGTCTCACAATAAAGCTATGGATAATGATGATGGCAGTCTCTGAGGGAAGATTCATGTTGTTTATAAGATTATCCAGTATATAAATCATCCTTTTCTTATCCTTGCTGGAGAAAGCCTCAAAAAAACCTATCATGTCGTCCTGATGCGTATGGGCTGTTATATCCATTACATCCTTTGAATCTATCTTTTTTTTATCACCTACGTAGTTTATGAGTTTTATGATTTCTGTTTCCAACACAGCCTCATCCCTTAACCTCTCCTTTAGAGCTTCAAAGGCCTTATCAGTCATTAATTTTCCGTATCTTTTAAGTATCGCAGAAGCCCTGTTTTTTAACCGTTTTTCCGAATCCTTTTCCATTACAATAACCTCTCCATCTATACCTGGATAGTCGGGTTTTATGGCTGATGTTAAATAAATAATTATAGGCACCCTGCCTTTCAAACTCTTCAGCTGGGGCTTTATCTCCTCGATAATCCTTTTATCGGGGTCTAAAAGGGTAAGGACGCGCCTCTCTTCCAAAAAAAGACTCGATGCTGTATCTATAACCACATCCTTTATATCACTGCCTGATACAATAATATTTTGAGGTGTGTCATGGAATTGTTGTGCAAGGATACCTATATCCTCATTGGCATTCTCTTTAGAACCTATGGCAATCACCATATCTTGCATAATTTTAGGTTACTATAGAAGGCCAGCTTTTTCAACAGATAGGTTGACTTTTTGTCTTTATGACGTTTATATTATTATCGATGCTTGAAGATTTCATTAAAAAACATGGTTTGTTGATTTTACTCTTTGTATTCATTGTTTCAGTGATTTTTTACGAAGATGGTTTGTTCAGTTATATAAAGATGAAGGTGCAAATATCAAGGATAGACCGCACTATAAAAAAATTGGAGAAAGAGAATATATCTCTCTCTCAAGAGATTGATAGGATTAGAACAGATGACAAATACCTTGAAGAGGTTGTAAGGATGAAATACGGTCTCTTGAGGGAGGGAGAAAAACTATACAGGATAGAGAGATGAGATACGAAGGTGCAATATATAGACCGCCAAGCGAGGCAGACAGCCTTATTTTACAGGTAACCGTAGGATGTTCCCATAATAAATGCACATTCTGCGGGTCTTATAAGGATAAAAAGTTCAGGGTAAAGACCTTTGAAGAGATAAAAGAGGATGTGGATGAGGCAAGAGAGTATGCCCGTTTTATAAAAAAGGTATTTCTTGCCGACGGTGATGCCCTCATAATCCCACAGAAAAGGCTCCTTCCCATAATTCACCTTGTAAGGGATGCATACCCTAAACTTGAAAGAATAGGGATCTATGGCAACACAAAATCCATACTAAAAAAATCTGTTGACGAATTGAAACAGCTTAAGGATCTTGGGGTTGGCATAATATATCTTGGTGTTGAATCAGGAGACCAGGTTGTCCTTGATAGGGTATGCAAGGGCACAACCCTTGATAAGACCGCTGAGGCAGCTAAAAAGGTAAAGGACGCAGGTATTATACTATCTGTTACGGTGCTTCTGGGCTTAGGGGGTGTAGAGAGGAGCAGGCAGCATGCCGAGGAGACAGGAAAATTTCTCACAAGGATAGACCCTGAATATGCAGGGGCATTGAGCGTTATTGTGGTTCCTGGAACACCCCTGGCAGAACAGATAAGAAGAGGGGAATTTCAGGTTCCATCTCCTTATATGCTCCTTGAAGAACTGGAGATAATGATCAAGAACATAAACCCTACCCATATGTTCTTTGCCTCCAACCATGCATCCAATTATCTGCCTGTTAAGGGATGGCTGCCTGAGGAAAAGGAAAGATTGCTTAAATCTATTAGATATGTCCTCGATCAAAAAGACCCCTCATTGCTTAGGCCTGAATTCATGAGGGCACTCTAAGAAAGGAATACATAAATATGGTTTATAAACAAGATGAAGACGGTTTTATTTATGTGCCTGTTAGGGTCCGCTATGCAGATACAGACAGGATGGGTATAGTCTATTACGGTAACTACCCCATATATTTCGAGATAGGCAGAAGCGAATATATGAGGCAGAAGGGTTTTACATATAGGGAATTTGAAGAGAGGGGTCACCATCTTGTAGTGGTGAGGATGGAATTAAAGTATTATAACCCTGCATTTTATGATGACGAACTAATAGTGAAAACAAGGATCTCTGAATGGAAATCCAGGGGACTTACGTTTCAGTATAAGATATACAGAGACAGCGAGATTGTAGTCGAGGGAAAAACCATGCATATATGCACAAACACAGATAAAAAGACTGTTCTAATACCCAAATATCTTACCGATGCCTTAAAAGATGAAGGATGAAAAGAACATCCTTGTTGTGCGTCTAAGTTCCCTCGGTGATGTGCTCATGACCCTTCCGGCAGTAAAGGCCATAAGAGATCTTTATCCCCACTCTCATATATCATGGCTTATTGAGGGCTCCATCGGGGATCTCCTTTCATATCAGGGTTTTATAGATAAGGCGATAAGATTCCCCAGGACAAACCTTGTTAAAACCATCAAAGCCGGCAGGCTAAAAGAGTCAATAAAGATATTGAAGTCATTTCTTTATGATTTAAAATCTATGGAATATGACCTTATCCTGGATTTTCATGGCATAGCAAAGAGCATTATTCTTTCTAAGATTGCCAAGGGAAAGAGATTGATAGGTTTTGATAAGATATATGCCAAGGAGAATACCCATCTGTTCTATCGTGAGAAGATACAAGGCTTGGACAGGAGACTCCATAAGGTTGAACGTAATATGCTCATGGCAACCCATCTTGGCGCAGATAATAAGGCGCCGGACTTAGACATTACTGTGCCGGAAGACCACTACACATATATAGATGATTTTTTTAAAAAAAGGGGCATATCAGACCAGACTATTGCCATAAACCCCTTTTCAAGCCCTGGTAGTGAATACAAGAGGTGGGGTATGGACCGATACAAAGGACTTATAAAAGCCATGAGGGCTACTTTAAACACCGATATAATAATACTTTGGGGTCCTGGCGAAAAAGAGGAGGCGCAGTCCCTTATAGACGGTTCAGATAGCCGTGTATTTCTTTCAATACCCACCAATATTCCCCAACTATTTGCCCTGTTAAAAAGGGTCAAACTCTATATAAGTGGAGATACAGGGGTCATGCATCTTGCTGCATTTGCCAAAACCCCTGTGGTTGCCATATTTGGTCCAACAGACCACAAAATAAATGCCCCTTATGGTGATTCTATGGTAGTGCGAAAAGATGTTGACTGCAGCCCCTGCAAAAAAAGAGACTGCCAGAATAGATATTGCCTTGAAAATATATCTATAAATGAGGTTTTACAGGCAGCAAAAGAAATGTATAATAGGACAAAAAGATGAAAATACTTTTTATATATCCCAATCTTTATGCCCAGATAGGTTTCAATTACGGTATATCCTATATCTCGGGACTTCTAAAGGCAAACAATATAGAGACATTCCTTTTAAATGTAAATGAAAAACTCGGCTATCCCCTGGATCATGAAAGGATAAAAAAGGACATCCTTGCCATCAACCCAGATATGATAGGGTTATCTGTCCTTACAAACCAATATAAATATGCTATAGATATGGCAAGGCATATAAAGGAATATTATGGTGGTCCTATCCTTTTTGGAGGGATACACCCTACTATGGACCCTTTTGGAACCATGAACGATGAAAATATAGATTTTATCTGTATAGGGGAAGGGGAAGAGGCAATCCTGGAATTGTTGCAGAAAGGCAGACCTGAAGGCATTAAGAATATGGGTTACAGAAAAGACGGGGGATTGATACTTGAACCATTGAGACCCTTTATAGACATAAATACACTACCCTTTAAGGACTATACCATATTTGATTTTCAAAAGATGATTGATGCCAAGGACGGATGGGTTGGACTTATGGCATCAAGGGGTTGTCCATTCAGATGCACATACTGTCTCAACCACAAGATAATGAAACTATATAAGGATCACGGTCACCTGCCTAAGTATTACTTAAGGAGACACTCGGTAGATGATATAATCTATGAGATAGAATACCTCCTCTCAAATTATAATGGGATTAAGATGTTTATCTTCGATGATGATATATTCACCTTTGACAAAGAGTGGCTAAAGGAATTCTCTGAAAAATATAGAGATATTACAAAGATAAGCTTTGTCTGTAATGCCCATGCCCGCATATTCGATGAAGAGGTGGCAGGATATCTAAAGGATGCAGGTTGCAGGATTGTAAAGTTCGGCCTGGAGAGTGGAAGTAACAGGATAAGAAAAAAGGTCCTAAACAGGCATATGACCAATAAAGACATAGAAAATGCCTTTCATATAGCCCACAGGTTTGGACTCCATACGTCTGCCTTTGTGATGATCGGTCTGCCTCATGAAAAAAAAGAGGATATCATGGATACCGTAGAACTCATCTCAAGGATAAAACCGGGGAGATTCCGCTGGTCATTGTTCTTCCCATTTATTGGCACAAAGGCATATGATATTGCCCGAGATTCAGGACAGATAGATTTCAAAAAGATGAATGAACTCGATAATTTTACCGATGATACCTGCATGGATTTAGGGGAAGAAGAGAACATCATGGTGGATAAACTAAAAACCTTTTTCTGCGCCTATGTAAATGGTTACGGTAATTTAGACCATGAGAACAGATATATGGATTTTGTAAGGTATATAGAAAACCTCGATATGGAATCATGGACAAAGAAAAAGGGTATCTTAAAGGAACAATGCAGACTTATAGACCAAGAGATGGAATCGAGGGATATCCTTCACTATTCTGTGAAATTTAATCCCTTTATGGGGGTCAGGAGTGACTGGCAGGACGATAGTTTATCTACCTAACTGGATCGGCGATATGGTCATGGCAACCCCATTTCTTACATCCCTTAAGGCATCGCTGGAGAATGAATTATGGGTAATAGGTAAACCAAGTGCTTTAGACCTGTATAACGGCTTAGACCTCTTTGACCGTTTTATTCCCATAGAGAATAAAGGTATTGTCCATTTCTTCGATACAGTAAACATTATAAAAAAGAAGGGCTTTGAAAGGGCAATAGCACTTCCCCATTCCATGCGTTCTGCCCTGTTGTTTTTTCTTGCCGGTGTAAAAAACAGGATCGGATATCCCAGAAACAATAGGGGTTTTATGCTCACTGTAAAGGTAAGGGAGACTGTAAAACCCGAGCCAACAGTAGAGCATTATCTTAGAATTTTAGATGCCCTGGGTGAAAAGAGGTTGTCTAAAGAACCAAAACTTAATGTGGCTCCTCATGAGGAAAAGAGATACATGGAAGAACAGGGGATAAGCCAGACACCTTATGTGGTATTCATCCCTGGAGCCCAGTATGGTCCTTCAAAGCGATGGCCTCAATCTTATTTTGCCGAGTTAGCAGATATGATAATACAAAAGATGGGTTATCCTATAATAATTTTACCTGGAAGAGATGAGATGAATTTGGCCAATAACATAAAACAAATGGTGACATATAAAGAAGGGATAGAAATAAAAGATTTAAGCCTTTCAGAACTTAAGGTGTGTATATCTAAAGCCATTGCCACTGTAAGCAATGATACAGGACCAAGACATATCTCGGCAGCCCTCTCTGTCCCCACGTTTGTCCTTATTGGGTCCATGGATGAGGTTTATACAGATTATCCCAGCAATCATACCTTCTGTTTTGTCCACCAAGTGCCATGCAGGCCCTGTAATAAACAGGTGTGCCGTAAGAACCTGGAGTGTCTTTCAGGGATCACGCCTTTAGAGGTCTATAAAAAGATGGAGGAGATCATTGGGAAAAAAAGAGAGCAATAAAAATAATGATAAATCCCTAAAAAAGGATAAATCACCACTACATGGGTCAAAACATAGGGAACTTAAAAAAGATAGTGCAGAACTTCTTTCCATCATAGAAAGATTCAAACAAAAAAAGATATGCGTAATAGGCGACATAATCGCAGATGTATTCATATACGGGAAACCATACAGGCTCTCAAGGGAGGCGCCTGTAGTGGTTATAAAACATGAAGATGAGATAGTATGTCCCGGCAGTGCAGGGAACACCATTAATAACCTCCTGGCACTGGGTGCATATGTATATCCCCTTGGTTACATGGGCAATGACGAACCTGGTGAAAGGATTATGGAGTATTTCGGGAGATTCAAGTATATAGAGACAAGGGGAATAATAAGATATGACGGAGCAACCATTACCAAAACAAGGATCCTTGCCGGAGATACCCATACATCAAAACAGCAGGTCATAAGGATAGACAGGGATACAGGGAGAAAACCATCATCCCATGAAAAAAGACTCCTTCTGGCAAGGTTGAAGGATATAGCACCTGTGGTAGATGCCTTTATCATTTCAGATTACGGACATGGAACAGTAGATAAAGGAATAATAAATTTTCTGAGGCAAGAGGCAAAAAAGAAGGTAGTAGTAGGTGATTCAAGGTATAATCTCAAGTCATTCAAAGGTATAACCATCATAACCCCCAATGAGGCAGAGGCATATCAACTATGTTCAGCCCGAGAGAGCCAAGACATTGAAGAGGTAGGTAGGAACATAATGGATTTCATGGATTTATCAGCACTCCTCATAACAAGGGGAAACAAAGGGATGAGCCTTTTTTTAAAAGACGGCACAATCCATCATATACCCATATCCGGGACAGACGATGTGACAGATGTGACAGGTGCCGGTGATACAGTGTGTGCAGCTCTTACCCTATCCCTTGCCAGCGGCGCAGATTATCTCAGATCTTCCATGATAGCCAATTACGCAGCCGGGGTTGTGGTGATGAAAAGGGGCACAGCAACTGTAAGCCCAGAAGAGTTAAAAAGAGAGATAGAGACAGGGATGGAGAAAAATGGGGACAATCATTAGAGACATAGATAGATTAAAAAAGATCATCGAGGGAGAGAGGGCTAAAGGGAAAAGAATAGTCTTTGGAAACGGTTGTTTTGATATCATCCATGTAGGCCATATAAGATATTTAAGGGGTGCAAAGGAACTGGGAGACTGTTTGATCGTTGCCATAAACGATGATGTATCGGTGACAGGGCTCGGCAAGAGAAAAAAGGTAATAACCCCTGTGGAAGAAAGGGCAGAGATCATCTCTGCCATAGACTGTGTAGATTATATCATTATCTTCAGCGAGCCTACCGTGGAGAGACTCCTTATGGAACTGAAACCGGATATCCATGCCAAAGGCACAGATTATACAGAGGATAGTGTGCCTGAAAAACATATAGTCCTATCCTATGGGGGGAGGGTTGCTATAGTTGGCGACCCAAAAAACCATTCTACAAGGGATATAATAAAGACCATCCAGGACATGGAAGATTGAAGTTTTTAAATCTTTTTAAAAAATAAAGGCGAGACCTTTAGCACGGTCTCTCTTCTGGATATATCCTTGAGGCTTTTAAAAAACGGGAAATGCACTAATATTTAAACATCCCATTTGCATATATAATGATTCTTTTCCCTGTAGTGAGATGTGCAGTTACTGTCTTGTCTTCAGTATTTACCAGATCCCAGTGGAGAGCCGAGTCATTGAATCCCATCTTCTTTTTCAGTTGTTTTGTCATCTCCTTGGGGTCGCCATCATAGGTATCTGCATACGATGCACCCACTGCAAGATGGCAGTTTCCAAAATCCCCACCAAAGTTTTCATCAAAGAGGGTATCTGCCATAAATCTGTCTATCCTGGAGAACCTTTTATCTGTTAAAGAGAATTCACCTACCTTGTTGGCACCCTTATCCATGGCGAGTTGTTTTTCTATAAATTCCCTTCCTGTCTTTGCCTCTGCCTTGGTAACAGCACCCTTTTCAAATGTAAGGCGCACGTCTTCCACATAATTACCACTTCTGAAAGAAGGAAGATTGGCAAAATATACACCCTCTGTGCCTCTCCAGTCAGGGGAGAAAAATACCTCAAAACTGGGTATATTATGTCCTGACACGCCCTTCCATTGTCTCTTTTCTCCAGGGGTGATCTTAAGGTCGGTATTTTTAGACTCTATGTGAAGGTATTTCACCTTAAGGCTGTTGAGCCATTTTTTTATTTCTTTAACCTTTTTATGTATGTCATTCCATGCCTCTACAGGATTATCCTTATCAAGATAGCATGCCTTTATTATCTGTTCTGTGTATTCCTCTAAGGTGGCCTTTGCCTGCCTTGCCAGCTCTTCTGTGGGATAAGTGCACAGGGTCCAACTGTATAAACCTTTATTCTCCCTTTCATCCATAATATCTCTTAAGAATTTCCTTGAAACAAGGACCTTACCTATCCTTGCAGGGTCAATATCTTTAAGGTGTGTTAGTGACTCTGGTGCCCTTAAAAATATCCTGCCGTTTATATTTTCAATGAGTTCCTTTTCTCCAGGTGGAATAAAGACAAGCTGTTTTTTGTCGCTCTTTTTATAAAAACCATGCTCCATCCTGAATGTCATGCCCATCCTCTGAACGGGATGCATACCCATATCCAGTAATTTTTCGTATAAGACCTCGGCAAGCCTTAATGCAGGTTTTTCATACTGTAAAAGTATAATGTCGTGTTTTTTGAATCTATCTTTCCTGGCTGTTTTAAGACCCCATAAAAGGACCTGAGCGTATTTGTCTAATTGTTCTTCTGTGAACATGTTCCCCCCTTCTTTAGAGTTTAACCTTGATTCCTCTATCCCTTAGATACTCTTTTACCTGTCTTATGCTGAAAGTTCTAAAATGGAATACTGATGCAGCAAGGAGTATATCTGCACCTCCTATGGTTACTGCTTCATAGAAGTGCTCCAATGCACCGGCACCACCTGATGCCACCACAGGGATATCCACTGCGTCTGATATTGCCTTTGTAAATTTTAGGTCATATCCTTTCAGTGTCCCATCTCCATCCATACTTGTAGGCAGGATAACCCCTGCTCCCAAATCCTGACAGGATTTTGCCCATTCTATTGCATCCTTTCCAACAGGTTTTGTCCCTCCTGATACCACCAGTTCAAACCCTGAAGGCATCGCCTTATTGCGTCTTGCATCTATGGCAACAGTTATTTTGTCAGAGCCAAATCTTTTTGCTGCCTCCCTAACAAGCTCAGGGTTTTTTACTGCGGCGCTATTCATAGATACCTTTTTTGCCCCTGCAGACAGAACAAGCTCTATATCTTCAAGGCTGTTTATACCCCCACCTACTGTAAGGGGGATGCTTATTACTGATGAGACCTGTTTTACCCAATCAAGCCTTGTTTTACGGTTCTCAAGGGTAGCTGCAATATCGAGCATGGCAAGTTCATCAGCCCCTTCATTCTCATAGAATGCAGCGTTTTCTACAGGATCTCCTGCATCCCTTATATCTACGAAATGAACACCTTTTACAACCCTATTGTTTTTCATATCAAGACACGGCATAATCTTTATTGTATCCATGCTGAATTACTCCTTTTTTATTTTTGATTCATCATACTATAATCAGGGTTTTATGACAATAAGATATATGGCAGTTCATTTTAATTTATTTATATGGTCATTAACAGCCTTTGCAGCCACAGCTATTCCATAACCATTCCAGTGGGAATCATCCTTCCAGAAGGTGAATTTATCTTCTTTTAGCAATCTTTCCGATTCCTTTCTCAACGGTTCTGTTAAGTCTGTGCAACCTACGTTTAGTAGCTTTGCAATCCTTTGGGTCTCTTCCCACTGTCTATTTGGTAGTTCTTCTATGTTTCTATTTTCTATGAACGGAAAATATACCCTGTATTTTGTCGGTATAAAAAAGATATGGTCTATCCTATCATGGATGAGATAGAGCATTTTTAAAGCCCTGTCAGGGATTCTATAAGATTGACGTTTGGTTGCCTGTATATAGTCACTAAATTCTCCAATCCTATGCCCCTTTACTATCAACACCTCTGAACTTTGAGGTTTTTTTGTTAACATTGTTATAAGACTATAGGTGTATCTATATATGATGGTCTCTTCAAAAAATGCCTTTACCCAATCATAATATGCCTTTATTATAGGCTTTTTAATGACCATCTGTCTTTTTGATATAGATTCCACAAAATCATTTCCTTCAAAGAAAAAAAGTAAAACCTTAAAATCAGAGCCTGTCTTTTTCTGTAGATAAAGGACATATTTTACATATTCAGGGATACCACCTGCAAATCCTAAACTGTAAGTATCTATGTTCCATGTGTTTTTAAGTTGAGAGGTAATTATATGATCCTGGTTTGTTCCATTAGCTGCAATAAATGAGTCGCCTACAATTACATATTTTTCACCATTGTAATTATTATTGTTTCTAAACCCAAAAGAGTCTGTCTTGAATCTTATCTCTCTTGGTTCAATCTCTATATCTTTAATGTGGCCTACTGCACTAATGTCACCGAAAGGCATTTGGAATATTATATCCATATTTTTTTTATAAGATTTTAGCTCCATCTCGTGATTATAGATGGTTAATTTTTCATGAGGTCTGTAATACATCCTGTCTTCAATCTTTAAGATACCCATTGCAAGATTGGCTATTAATGTTGCTACAAGTAATGTTATGGATAGGAGGACAGAATTTTTGAATTCACTCTTTATATAGATGAAAAAAAATATTATGAGCAAAGGATAAAAGAAAGGGGTCCTGACAAAACCGTAAAAATGAAGGGCGATAAAGGTTATAAAAAGCGGAATCAGGGCAATGAAAAATTTTTTTAATAAATTAGTGAGAAATATGGTATTCATCAAGGCCTTAAAAATAAACATAAAAAAACAAAAAAGTGAAGTTTTAATAAATTGAGACCTTTTCAAAATATAGCAAAAGGTTTCATAATAGTGTAATATAAAAGGCATTTTAAAAAAATGAGGAGGTTTACAGGTGAATACAGGGGAAAAGGCTCAAGAATATCCCAGTGCCCTCGAGGTAAACTTGGAGAGAACCGCGGTATCTGTTGAGGTGCCTGAACGCTATAAGATACTCATAATGGTAGCTCAGGGACATTACGGCCTCTCAAGACAGACAGAAGACCTGCTGAAAGAATTGAATCACCCCTATGTAAATTGGGAATATTGCCTCAAGGCTTTAAAGACCATATCCATAGGCGATTTTTATACATTCAATAACCATAAGGATGGGATTCTGGCAATACAGGCAATATATAATATATATTTAGAGATACTGAAGAATTGTCCCAATGAAAATATTAAGGAGACGGCGAGCAGATATCTCTTTGAATATCTCCATACAGTATTGGCAAAGAGCAGCGAGCATAAAAAAAGAAATTCCTTTTTTCTGAATAATGCCTTTGAGACATTATATAACTTGGCAAAAGAGCAAGACGGCATTTTCAAAAAGAATTCCGGGGGAATCAAGGTATTATTGAACAATATTATGGAGGAAAATGCCGAGATTAAAACACCTTATCTGGAAAAACTAATCCATGAGATATTCCGACAGACTTATATGTTCTGGCTTTCCCAGCCTGATCCCTATGAATGGAAGATAGGCGATAAAGAGCTTACAGAAGATGAAAAAAAGGATATTCAGGAGGTCATATACCCTCTTTCACATGTCTATATTAAAAGTCTTCTTGAAAAAATTGAATCTTTAGGACAGGCCATGTCTATGGATAACCATAGGCTTATAACAGCCTATCTCGAGCTTCCTGACCACTCAAGGATAGTGGATGGATATTTTCTTATTGCCGATGAAATAGAGCGTATGGAGAGATTTAAAGACAGGAGTCAGATCCTAAAGCTCAATTTCCTCTACAACATGATGAATATCAAGGCATTGTCCGATGTCTACATGAATATACTCCTGGAGATAAACAGATGCCTTGGAAGGGTATTTAAAGAGATAGACCCTGATGAGATGCATCATTTTATAAGCTCATTCTTTGCCATGTTGCGTTATGGCCCATCATATAAAGAACAGAAAGGCCCGATTATCGACTGCATAACCACCATAGGAAAGGAGGTATTTGGCCAGAATAACCATAAATTAGTCAATGCATTTATCGATGAACTTATAAATTTTGGTTTTCAATATCCAGAGATAAAGGGGTCAACTACAGAATGGCAGGTCATTGTCAATCCTGCCCATGTAATGAATATAAGGTCATGGCTCGCCATAATAAGCATGAAACCAAGGTGGACAAAGAGACTTTTGTCTGCCCTTATTATAAACCTGAAACTCGGGGGTGTTTTTGTAAAAGATACAGACCTTATCCAGAAGGACATATCAAATCTACTCAATTCAAATATAGCGCCTGCCTATAACCTGGTAAAACAGCTCTTGAGGATGTTTCCTGTTTTTTTCACAGAGATAGGTGCAGAGGGGGAGTTAAGGGCTATATCAACCAATGTAGATGAGATGACCCATAGAAACGATAGGCTTATCAATTTTTTAAGAAAACAATCCCATGTAGAGAGCAACAGCCTTCTCGTTAATTTTATAGAAGAGATATTCAGATTCTGGCATACAGGGGTCAAGGACGGTCTTAAAAGCTATCTGCCCGATGAGATATATGAATGGGTAAAAAACAAGGGTGAGTATTTTGACGGTATGCACAGGATCTTCAAATGGGCTATGTCTTCTGTGGAAGGAAATCCTGAGGCCATGCTCACATGGGAGAAGGATGAAATCCAGAAAAAATTTAAAAAGATAAAAGGTGTAACAGAACAGGATAGAGAAAAGGCATATCTCATGATAAGGTTTTATCAGCTCCTCTATAAAAAATATAATGCCAGGCATGTAGACCTTTTAAATGACCTTGGTTCATCGGGTATATTCCCACTTGTCAAGATTAACAAGCTGAGAAGACATCTAAACAGGGGTGATTATTACAACTCCCTTGTTATTGTCATTGATTTCCTATCTCTATTGAAAGAAAGGATATTATCTCCAAGGAAGACAGAATTTTTTGAAAACATATATTATAAAAGACATATTGCTGCAGGCATCCCATCTATGTATGGCACATATAAGGAGGAGAAGTTTGAGGCACTGGGTCTATCGTTCCGTCTTGAAAGCCTTGCCACTATCCTTTTTGAAAGGCTCGCAGGTTCCCTCAACCTAAAATTCATAACAAAGAGCACCCTTATAATGATAGAAAAGTACCTATGGCTTTACCTGAAGGCGCTTGAATTAGATGGCATATCTGTTGAGAGCCTTTCTGAAAAGATAAAGTATATCACCAGTGCATTAAAGATAAGACAGTTCTCCATAGATCAGTATGTAGATATATTCAAGTTTATCTCAAAGGGTATACAGGATATAATCCATGATTATTACATAGATGTCCATGGCGTAAATCTCTCTATAATAATCCGACAGATAGCTGAGAAAGGTATAAAGAAAGAGTGGTTTGATAAAAATTGTAATATAGATGAGGTCATATACCAACAATCTGAGAATCTCCTTCGTTCACTTGTATCCTCGGGGTTCGGGATACAGATCCTTGATAATCTTATAAATACTATTAGAAGGAACCTTGATGCTGAGTTGGAACGCTTCAAGGACAATAAGACGATTTTAAATCTCGTGATGAGATATATACCAGAGCTTGCCATCTCGCCTATAGACAAAAGGGATAAGAACACCGATAATCCCATCCTCATAGGTAATAAGGGATATTTCCTCAAAGTTCTGTCTTCTTTTGATTTTCCTGTGCCGGCCGGTTTTATAATAACCACAGAGGTATTCAGGGGCTATGAGGCAGTAATAGGTTATAAATACATATTTAAAGACCTAAGCCACAGGATCTATAATGAACTATTGAGGCTTGAGAAGATAACAGGTTTGAAATACGGTAATCCAGCAAACCCCCTTCTCCTATCGGTGAGGAGCGGCGCCACCATCTCTTTGCCGGGTATGATGAGTTCTTTTTTAAATGTAGGGATCAACGAAAAGATAGCAGAGGGATTGAGCAAACATGAAAAATTTGCCTGGGCAGCATGGGATTCCTACAGAAGATTCATACAGGCATGGGGGATGTTTCAGGGCATGGATAGAGACCTTTTTGATATGATTATAGAGGGTTTTAAAGATAGACATAATATTACAAGAAAAATTCAGTTCAGTCCTGAGCAGATGAAAGAGGTCGCCCTTGCTTACAAGAAAGTCTTGAATGAATATGGTATAGAGCTGCCTGACAATCCATATAAACAGCTTGAACAGGCAATACTCCAAGTCTTTGCATCATGGCATTCAGACCGTGCAAGACTTTACCGTCAACAGATGGGTGTCTCTGATGACTGGGGCACTGCAGTTATTGTCCAGAAGATGGTCTTTGGCAATCTGGACAACAGTTCTGGTTCAGGGGTAATCTTTACAAGGGATCCAAAAGGCCAGTCATCCCAGGTCTCATTATACGGTGATTTTATATTCGGGGTTCAAGGTGATGATATTGTCTCAGGTCTTGTGGAGACATATCCTGTTTCAGAGAAGCAGAGGATAATGGAACACAGGGAGTCGCCCATATCCCTTGAAAATGACTTTCCTGAGATCTACAGGGAACTTCTCGCCATATCAGAAAAATTGGTATACGAAAAGGGATTTCATCACCAGGAGATAGAATTTACCTTTGAAAATCCAACGAAAACAGGCCTTTATATACTACAGACAAGGGATATGGCACAGAGGGTGAAGAAGGTTGTAAAAAAATTCAAACCTACTGAGGAACTGCAGAGGTCTTTTATGGGAACAGGCATAGGCATTGCAGGAGGTGCCATATCAGGCAGGGCTGTTTATAACAAAGATGATATAGAGAGATTCAGGAGAGAAGAGCCAGGGACGCCACTTATACTATTAAGACCAGATACAGTCCCTGATGATGTGGGTATCATTCTTAAAGTAGACGGGCTTCTTACATCAAGGGGTGGAAGCACATCCCATGCAGCAGTCACTGTCCCGCAACTCAATAAGGTTGGGGTTGTGGGTTTTACAAAACTCAAGGTATATGAGGATGAAGGTTACAGCGTTGTAGACGGGTTAATCATAAGGAGCGGGGATTTTATAAGCATTGATGGCTTCAGCGGCTCAATCTATAAAGGCAGCCATGAGATTATGCAGGACTAACATATGAAAATGTTGTCATTTTTTATAAAATCTAAAGAATTTATCCTTAGAGGTTTCACGGTGTTTCTCAGATAATATCCCTCTTTCAAAGGTCTCTTTGAAATGTTATAGATAAGCCTCTGAATTTTCAGAAAAGAAGATGTATCAGATCCGGATTTCAATGCCCCTGCATTATTAAGCAGGGGCATTGATTATGTTTTACTGAATATTTTTATGGATATATACTGTCAGGTCGCCCATCCTGTTTGTATAGCTTCCATATTCATTATCATACCAGCCAAATATCTTTGCATGGACTACGGGTATCTTTAGGCTTGTTACTGTATTCCTTATCTGTTCCGGTATATTTGTCATGTTGGAGAGGTCAATGTTTATAAAAGCTGTTCTTGTGTGATTAAACTGACCTTCTATTACAATGGCAGCATCCATGCCTATCAGGTCTGCTGACACATTCTGTTCTTCTGAATATATGAGTAAGTGCTCTGGATCATTCTCCCATGCCTTTTTATATATGTTGTTGAGGTTTTTTGTGGTAATTGGAGGGGTTGATTTATCCTTTGTAGGCGTTGCCTGAAAGGTAACATTAAGGACTATCAAGGATTCTGTGTTTGTTGGGACACGGATTGAATCTGCCATAAAACCTATGTTTTGCACCTCCGGGATCACCTGACTTAATGCCTCTGCAGCATTGGTGGACGTTAGTATTATATTGTTGAGGATGCTCCTTGTCTTTCTCAAATCCTTCTCGCCATCCTTTGGGACACTGTCGAGGACACTCTGTGAGTTTGTCACTGCATGGACAGTGGACATGGATGCAGTCAATATCCTGCTTGTTGCCTCATTATTAAGCAGGGGTTTTACCATATGTGCAAGACCTGTGGTAGTGCATGATGCAGCAGATACCAAAGGGTGTTTATTCTTATCAAAGGCGTGATGGTTAATCCCGTAGATCAATGTAACGCAGTCGTCAGGCATGGAGAGTGCCTTATTTTTCATCTTGAATGCCGATGAATTGATTACCACCTTTGCCCCCCTGGCCAGATGACCCCTTATAGAGCCTTTCTTATCATCTACCGATAATGTGGGGTCCCTAAATTTTCCTGTGCATTCTACCACTATGTCTACCCCGTAGTCCCTCCAGGGTATATCCCCGGGGTTTCTTGATTCTCTGAGCACAGTTACAGGGATGCCGTCTATGAGGAGTTTGCCTTTTTTCTCATCTACTATCTCTATAATTCTTGATGATTTTATACCATATAGAAATCTGTGGATATTGCCATAGGTTGAATCCTTTTCTATCATCTGGGCCACTGCATCCATGCCTTTGCCAATGCCTCTTCCCTGATTTATGAATATCTCCTTAAAATACTTTCTGCCCACATGATGCCATAATGTTAGCTTACCTATTCTTCCCATGCCATTTATCCCAAGGACCGGTGGTCTGTTTTCTAATATCTCTACCTTAGCCATCTCAACCTCCTTGTTTTATTTTCTTGCTTTTATATTAGTGAAAAAATACACAAATTACAAGATAAATTGCTTTGATATTTTTCTTAATGATTTTATATGGTTATATTTTAAAAATTTTATACATTGAAAAAGGTCTGGGTAGTGGACATGTCTTTAATTTACCTTTATTAAGTCTATATGATGTTTTGTAAAGCGCTAAACTTGTTTTTTTTGAGCATATTTTATAAAATGTTAAAGTAACGCCTGTCAAGTTAGGCCAAGGATTTATCATTACTTTGTATGCTGATTTTAGATTGAAGAAGGGGTTATTATATGAGTAGGCTCAAGATGATGGATACACCAATCTTTTGGGTAGAAGGCCACCCTGGAACTCTGGATAGAGAGTCCTGGAAAATAGAGGTTGTTGGTTTGTGTGAAAATCCAGGGATTTTTAACTGGGATGACATTATGAAGATGAAAAAGACTATTGCTGAGGCGCGTTTAACAAGTGTAACGAGATTCTCTGTGAAAGGGAGATGGGGCGGTGTCAAAATATCTGATCTATTGAGGGAAGTTAAACCATCAGACAATGCAAGGTTCTGCAGGTTCTGGTCGGTTAAGAAGATTTATGATACATCTATACCCATGGAAACTGCTTTACAGGAAAAGACACTTCTTGCCTATGAATTTGATGGAGAACTCTTGGAGGAGGACTATGGAGGACCAGTAAGGGGATTCTGTCCGTATCTCTGGGGATATAAATCCGCCAAGAGCGTTGTAAAGATAGAATTGATGGACCATTATATATCAGGATTCTGGGAAAAAAGGGGTTATAGTGATGATGCCTTGATAATCCCTGGGATGGTAAGGGATATAAACAACGGGGGCAGGCTCAAGATGCTGTCTCTGGAAGACTGCATTTAAAATAGTCCAATCTGCATCAAGTTAATGGATTTATATACTTAATCATATTTACCTTGAAATTATAGACAATTTCATGTATTTTTTCTAATCTGAAATAGGAGTAAACATATGTTTCATATAAAAGAAGGTGATTCCATAATACTTGCCAGTGAATCCCCCAGGAGGGTGGATATATTAAGGACCCTTGGGGTCTCTTTCTCCATTGTCCCACCCAACATAGACGAGAGGCAGAAAAAGGATGAACTACCAAAAGACTATGTGTCAAGGATATCCTTTGAAAAGGCAATGAGCGTGGGCGAACACTTTCCTGAGAAATGGATTGTTGCTGCCGATACTGTAGTGGTATACAAAAACAGGATCATGGGGAAGCCAAAACATGAAAGAGAAGCATTCAGGATGCTCAAGACTTTAAGCGGCAAATGGCATAAGGTAATGACGGGATTCTGTGTTGTAAATCTCTCAAAGGGCATAACCTATAGAGATGTGGTGGAGACAAAGGTCTTTTTAAGGGAGATGTCTGATGACGAGATACTAAGGTATATCAATACATCTGAACCCCTTGGTAAGGCAGGTTCATATGCTGTCCAGGGTAAGGGCGGATGTATGGTGAAAGAGATTAAGGGTTCTTATGCAAATGTTGTTGGCCTGCCTATATGCGAAGTCGCAGAAACGCTTTTATCGCTGGGCGTGCTTTCGTGAATAATCTTAAAGATTCTATAGAAATAGTAAGGGCAAGGATAAGAGAGGCTTCTATTAGAGCAGGGAGGAACGAAGGTGATGTCCTCCTCATAGGTGTTACCAAAGGCGTAGACCCTGATAAGATTATTCAGGCGTATGAATTGGGGATCAGGGATTTTGGTGAGAATTATATCCAGGAGGCAAGAAAAAAGATAGAGGCATTTCCTCAAGAGGCCACATGGCACATGATAGGCTATGTCCAGACCAATAAGATAAAGTATATATCCAGGCTCTTTCAATGGGTTCATTCAGTAGATAGATGGGAGGTTTTGGAAGCATTAAATAGATATGGTGATAAATATGGCAGAGAAATGAAGGTTCTATTCGAGCTGAATATATCAAGAGAGGAGACAAAACACGGTGCGTCACCCGATGATGCAAAAAGGATGCTTGAAAACATAGATACATTGAAATTTATCGTTCCATCTGGGCTCATGACCATGGCTCCTTATGGTGAGAACCCTGAGGATGTGAGATGGATATTCAAACGATTGAGAGAGACTCTGCAAGAATTGAACAAAGAGTTTGGTTTAAACATGAAAGAGCTTTCTATGGGTATGTCATCTGATTTTGAGATTGCCATAGAAGAGGGTGCTACCATGGTTAGAATTGGGACAGCCTTATTTGGAGAAAGACAATGAAACTGTGGGGTGGCAGGTTTAAGGATAAAACAGACCCATCAATGGAAAGATTCAGCGCCTCTATCCATTTTGACTGGCTTTTGTTCAGGCAAGACATAGAGGGTAGCAAGGCACATGCAGAGATGCTACAAAAAATCGGTATTCTTACTAAAGAGGAAAGGGATGCCATAATAACAAGCCTTGAAAAGATAAGAGAAGACATAGAAAAGGGAGAATTTATCTTTTCAGAAGGCCTTGAGGACATCCATATGCATATTGAGTCAAGACTTATAGAGATGACAGGCGATGTGGGCAGAAAGCTCCATACTGGCAGAAGCAGAAATGATCAGGTCTCCCTTGACATGAGGATGTTCGTAAAGGAAAGTCTTACACATATTGAACAAAACATTCTGGATTTATTAAGGATTATCATAGACAGGGCAGAAAAGGATAAAGATGCCATTATGCCGGGCTATACGCACCTCCAGAGGGCACAGGTGGTGACATTCAGCCATTATATAATGGCTTATTATTTCATGTTAAAGAGGGATAGGGAACGGATAAAATATGTTATTAAAAACATGGATGTCTTACCCCTTGGAAGCGGAGCAATAGCTGGTTCCACCATACCCCTTGACAGGGAATATGTAAAGGAGAGACTGGGATTCAATGATATATCGGCAAATAGTATGGATGCCGTATCAGACAGGGATTTCTGTCTTGATGCGGTCTACTCTGTGGCAATGATTATGCTTCATTTGAGTAGACTATCCGAAGACCTGATTATCTTTTCAACAGAGGAGTTTTCCTTTGTAAGCCTCCCTGACAGCCTCTGCACAGGCAGTAGCCTTATGCCTCACAAAAAAAATCCCGATTCATTGGAACTGGTAAGGGGAAAGACAGCCCGTGTAATTGGAGATCTATTCAGCCTTTTCACACTGTTGAAGGGATTGCCCATGACCTATAATAGGGACATGCAGGAGGACAAGGAACCACTTTTTCATGCCTTGGATACCGTGAAAGAAGCACTTATTATTATTGGGCAATGCATAAAGGATTTGATGATAAATAGAAGGCGTATGGCAGATGCTGTGTTTAACAGTTATATGCCTGCTGTTGAGATGACTGAATACCTTGTCTTAAAGGGTATACCATTCAGGGATGCCCATGCCATTGTGGGTAGGATGGTAAAGGAATGCGAAAATAAGAATATCCCTTTATACAAAATGTCCTTAGAAGAGATGAGGCAATTTTCCCTTGTGTTTTCTCAAGATGTCTATGACTATATAGAGCCTGTTAATATCCTTAAAAACAGAAAGACAAAGGGTGCTGCATCCTTTGATGAAGTGGAGAGGTTAATTGAAAGAGAAAAGGGTTATCTTAATTCTCTTTAGCATAGCCATTTTGTTCAGTGTTTTGTCCTGTGGGAAAAAAGGGAACCCTATCCCCAGGGGTCTTCCTATTCCTGAGGAAATAAAAGACTTAACAGGAGAGGTAAAAGATGGTGTTCTTTTTCTTTCTTTCTCTATACCCAAAAAGAATAAAGATGGCAGTGAAATAAAGAACCTTGAAGGGTTCAGGATGTATAAAGGATGTGGCGGTTGTTTTGGCGTCTTTGAACTCTTGAAGGATATAAAGATAGATTCTCAATATGGCTATACCATTTACGGTGGGAGGATGTTTATTTTTGACGATGACTTAAAAAAAGGGCAGATATATTCCTACAAGGTAGTGCCATATACAAAGAATATAACAAGAGGGGGTGACTCTAATATATATACAATAAAATGGGATGATGTGCCTGAGCCTCCATCAGGTTTCATGAAAAGGGAAGAGGATGAGGCAATTGAGCTTGAATGGAAAAAAGAGGATGGAGTTTTATATAATATATACAGAAGGATTGATAATACATATCCACTTTTTCCTATTAATAATAAGCCTTTGGCAGTATCAAAATACAGGGATTCAGGCTTGATAAACAATAAAAGATATATGTATGAAATAAGGGCTGTAAGAGAAAAAGATGGAATGCTCTGGGAGGGAGAGGGATCAAAGATAGAGGCAACTCCGAGAGATAATGTCCCACCTGGTGTCCCTATGGATGTAAAGGCTGAACTCAGAGACACAAGTATTGTTTTAATATGGAGGTGGGGCACAGAAAAGGATTTAAAAGGCTATTATATTTATAGGATAAATGGTGCGGTGACAGAAAGGCTTACAAAAGAACCTATAAGGACAAATACATTTATAGATGACAAGCTCCCTAAAGGCCGCTATTTATCGTATTATATAACCTCTATAGATATGAATGGAAATGAGAGTGGACCCTCTCAGGAACAAATAATTATGCTAAAGGATTAAGGCGATGAACTTTTTTCATTACAGAGAAGACGAGCTATACTGTGAGGAATTGCCCATAGCTTACATTGCCGAGAAAACAAAGACCCCTGTGTATATATACAGCTATAAGACCTTGAAAAGACACTATGAGGTATTTGATGGCGCCTTTAGCGGCTTGCCCCATATGGTCTGCTACTCCTGTAAGGCAAATTCAAATATTGCCATCATGGCAATATTTGGCAGTCTTGGCAGTGGTGCCGATATAGTCTCTGGAGGTGAGCTTTTCAGGGCATCCAGGGCAGGGATTCCACCTCAAAAAACAGTTTATTCAGGTGTTGGCAAAACAGAGGATGAAATAAAAAGAGCAATAAAAGCAGGAATACTAATGATAAATATAGAATCTGAAGATGAACTCCACCTGATTTCTAAGATTGCTGCAAGGATGAAAAAACATGTAGGCGTATCCATTAGGGTCAACCCCCAGATAGACCCCAAGACACACCCATATATAACCACTGGTTTAAAAAAGAATAAGTTTGGTATTATATGGCAGGATGCCATAAGGCTTTATAAGGTCATCAAAGATAGTAGATACCTAATGCCTATAGGTGTGTCATCTCATATAGGCTCTCAAATACTTGAGCTTTCACCATTTATAGATGCAGTTCGGTCCCTTAAGGAGATGGTATTTCATTTAAGGGATATGGGTATAGAGATAAGATACCTGGATATTGGAGGTGGCCTTGGCATAACATATAAGGATGAGACAGCACCCCATCCAGAGGAATACGCAGAGGCAATAAAGGAAGAACTTAAAGATGCCCATATAACCCTTATACTCGAGCCCGGAAGGGTTCTTGTGGGCAACAGTGGTATACTTGTCACAAAGGTGATATATGTAAAAAAGGTATCTGAAAAGATATTCGTCATAGTTGATGGAGCCATGAATGACCTTATAAGACCATCATTATACGACGCCTACCATGAGATCACCCCTGTCTTCAAAAGAAAATCAGAGATAGAAAAGGTGGATGTTGTAGGCCCGATATGTGAATCAGGTGATTTTTTTGCAAAAGACCGCTTGCTTTCCCGTATCGGACCAGGAGACCTTTTAGCCATAAACGGTGCTGGTGCATATGGTTTTTCCATGTCATCTAATTATAATTCAAGGAGGAGAGCGCCTGAGGTGCTTGTCATGGATGACCGTTATTTTGTCATAAGGAAGAGAGAGACACTGAAAGACCTTGTAAAAGGTGAGTATATTCCAGAATTTTTGAGGGTGTGATATATGTTTGATATGGAATTAGAGTTTTATAAACTTAATGCAAGTGGTAATGATTTTATCCTAATAGACAACAGAGATGGAATTATATACAAAAGATATAATGACATCAAGGACTTTGTGGTCAAGATATGCAGACAACACCTCTCAGTAGGTGCAGATGGCGTTATATTCATAGAGAGGTCAGATAAGGCAGATTTTAAGTGGAGGTTTTTTAACTCTGATGGTTCAGAGGCAGAGATGTGCGGCAATGGTGGCAGATGTGTTGCAAGATATGCATTTATAAAGGGCATTGCAGGTAATCATATGGTCTTTGAGACCCTTGCAGGTCTTATAAGGGCAGAGGTTAGCTCAAGCAAGGTAAAGCTGCAGTTTACAACACCAAAGGACCTCAAACTTGACTACCCTATAAAAATTGAAGACAGGGAGATTTTTATAAACAGCGTAAATACAGGTGTCCCTCATGCTGTTTTGATCACCGATGATGTGGAATATGTCCCTGTAGATGATATGGGAAGAAAAATAAGACACCACAGTGTCTTTGGTAATGCCGGGTCAAATGTGAATTTTGTCCAGGTTATAGACAAGGATAATGTAAAGATTAGGACCTATGAAAGGGGTGTAGAGGGTGAAACCCTTGCATGCGGAACAGGTGCTGTTGCCACAGGGATTATATTAAAGGAAAAAGGGCTGGTGAGAAGCCCGGTGATGATCTGGACAAGAGGTGGTGAAAAGATAACAATTCATATGGATAAAGAGGTATACCTTGAAGGTGAGTCGAGGATTGTTTTCAGGGGTGAGCTAAACAGAGAGGCCCTTTTGTAATAAAAAAATAGGAGGAATTATGGAACTAAAAGGTGTATATACAGCATTGGTAACACCATTTAAGGATTATGAGATTGATGAAGAGAGTTTTAAAAGACTCATTGACCTTCAGATAAAGGCAGGTGTAGATGGCCTTGTCCCATGTGGTTCCACAGGTGAGGCTGCCACTCTCGATTATGATGAACATTCAAGGGTCATTGAACTTACCATTAAGCATGTTAAGGGCGCCATCCCTGTAATGGCAGGGACAGGCTCTAACTCCACAAAGGAGGCAATAGAGCTCACTGCGAGTGCAAAAAAGATCGGTGCAGACATGTGTCTTTTAACAACACCCTATTATAATAAGCCAACCCAGGAAGGTCTCTATAGACACTATAAAAAGATTGCTGAAGAGGTGGATATACCTCTGGTGCTCTATAATATACCAGGCAGGACAGGGATCAACATGCTTCCTGAAACAATCTACAGACTTTCTCAGATACCTAATATCATAGGCATCAAAGAGGCATCGGGTTCGATTACCCAGGTATCTGATATATATAGATTGACCAAGGGAAAATTCATTATAATGTCCGGTGATGACAATTTATTTCTGCCTATGATGAGTGTGGGATGCACAGGCGTAATATCTGTGGCATCTAATATAGTCCCTGAAAGGATGATAGCCTTATACAGGGCTTTTCTGGTAGAAAGGGATATTCAAAAGGCAATGGATATCCACACAGAACTCATGCCCCTTATGCAGGCCATGTTCATAGAGACAAACCCGATACCAGTAAAAGAGGCTTTGTCATATATGGGGATTACGGGAAATGAATTGAGACTGCCTTTATGCTCTCTTACCCAAAAGAATAGTGCTATTTTAAAGGACATATTAAAAGGGTATGGGCTTTTAAAAGATTAGAAAGGGGATGTTTGGATGATAAGATTGATTATAACTGGTGCAGCAGGAAAGATGGGCAAGGCGATATTGAATATCGCCTCCCAAGACAAAGAGTTTGAGATAGGAGGCCTTGTGGAGAGAAAAGGTCATCCACTAATTGGGTCTTATGAGCCTGTTACGCATAACAAAATAATGGATGACCTGGCAGACGTAATAGAATTTTGTGATGTTATTATAGACTTTACAGAACCCAGAGCAACTATGGAGCATTTAAGGCTTGCCAGAGAATACAAAAAAGCCATTGTTATAGGGACAACAGGGTTTTCAGAAGAAGATTCAGTAAAAATAAGGGATACAAAAGACATAGGGGTTGTGTTTTCTCCTAATATGAGTATAGGGATGAACCTCATGTTTGACCTTGTTGATAGGGCAACAAGGATACTTAAAGATAATTTTGACATAGAGGTCATGGAGATGCATCATAAGTGGAAAAAGGATGCGCCCAGCGGAACAGCCTTGAGGCTTAAAGATATCATAGAACAGACCGATAATAAAAAGGCATGGGAAGAAGTATACGGCAGAAAGGGCATAACTGGTGAGAGAAAAAAAGATGAATTGGCTATCCTTGCTTTAAGGGGTGGCGATATTGTAGGCGAGCACACGGTGTTTTTTGCAGGCATAGGTGAGAGGATAGAGATAATCCACAGGGCTTATTCCCGCGAAAACTTTGCCAGAGGAGCTATCGTTGCTGCTAAATGGCTTATCAACAAGCCAAATGGTGTATACTCTATGAAGGATGTTTTAGGCCTATAAACCGGGCTTGATAAATATTTCTCTTTCTTTTATATCTTTTGATCCTTTAAGCATGCCTAACAGGTTTAGCTTGATAAATATTTCTCTTGCAATCTCATATAATACCTGATAGATAATACAAAAAAAATTAGTTTTCAGGTGACATTATGGCTAAATATCCAAAGATACCCGAGGCAACGGTGAGGAGATTATCCAGCTATCTGAAATGCCTCGAAGAGCTCGAATCAAAAAATGAAAAGGTTGCATCAAGCTCTGTTTTGGCAACCATCTGTAATGTAAATTCTGCCCAGGTAAGAAAGGATTTTGCCTATTTTGGTGAATTCGGAATCAGAGGAATGGGCTACAATATACTGGAACTAAAGAAAAACATAAAAAAGATACTGGGGATAGACAGAGAATGGAGGATCGCTGTGGTAGGGATCGGCAATTTAGGCAGCGCACTCCTTGTTTATAAAGATTTTTTAAAGCAAAACTATAGAATCGTTGCTGCCTTTGATATAGACCCTGTCAATGTGATTGGACGTATATCGGAGAGGATGGGCAGACCTGTGGAGATACTCCATGTAAGCAGATTAAAAGAGGTTGTTGAAGCGAGAAATATTGAGATTGGTATTATAACTGTCCCACCTAATGAAGCCCAGAAGGTTGCCAATCAATTAGTAGAAGCAAATATAAAGGGTATTTTGAATCTGTCTCCAGCACCTGTCAGTGCTCCTGAAAATGTGAAGGTGAGAAATTTATTTTTTACATCTGCCCTTGACAATCTGGTATACTATCTCAGGAATTAAGGAATTTTTATGTGGAAGATAATATACAATATCATAGAGATATTTATATATTCTGCTGCTTATATTGTAGTGATACTGGTCTCTCTTAAGATAGTTGGCGCCTCTCTCTGCTCTGATTTCGAAAAAAAGATTACTGTTGAAGGAAATATAGGGTTGTCTATTATCTGCGGATGTCTACTTATCGGCATAGCCATAATAATATCTGGTGTATTCAGATGATGAGATCATTATTTATAACAGGGACTGACACAGGCGTTGGCAAAACAACTATATCAGCTTGTCTTGCAGCCTTTCTTTCTATTAAGAAAAAACTCAATGTAGGGGTAATGAAGCCCTTTGAGAGCGGGCTTTCTAAAAGGAACAAGGACCAGCTCCCCTGGGATGCCATTTGCCTTAAAGAGGCATCAGGGAGCCCTGATGACCTAAACATGATAAGCCCTTATACATTTGAGGCGCCTCTTGCCCCGGAGGTGGCTGCATCCCTTGAGAATATCCAAATTGACCTCAGTATGTTGGATAGGATCTATAAAAAGATGGTAAATGAACACGATATTACTATAATAGAGGGTGCAGGCGGTGTATTGGTCCCCATTAAAAGAAAATTTTTTTACGGTGACCTTATCAAAAAATGGGCTTGTCCTACAATCATTGTATCAAGGCTTGGTTTGGGGACAATAAACCATACCTTACTCACTGTGGGATATTTGAGGACAAGGGGCATAAAGATAGTAGGAGTTATTCTTAATAACAATGACGGCACCGGTGACCTGGCTGCAAAGACAAATCCTGAGATATTATCGGCATATCTCAATTGTCCTATCCTTGGTATATTCCCGTATAAGAAGAATCTGCTCAAGGAGGGGATGAATAGGCAACATCTGTCAAGGGTCTTTGCAAAACATATAGATGTTGAAACACTTTTAAGAGACCTTTGAAAAAGTCTTCTAACTATATTTCAGTAAAAATGATTTAGCCCTTTGCTATATCTGTTAAGGTCTAATATCTTTAATTGCCTCTTTGAAATATGACGCAGACCTCTCAATGACATCCATTTCTACACAGTATGCGAGCCTGAAATAACCCCTTTTTCCAAAGCCTGTTCCAGGAACAGCCAGTATATGATACTTCTGAAGATATTTTATAAATTCTATATCATCTTCAATGGGTGATTTAGGGAATATATAAAATGCGCCGAGGGGTTTTACAGTTTCATATCCTGATTCTATAAGTATATTGTAAATAGCATTCCTCTTTTTCTGGTAATCTTTTATATCAACACTATTTTTCTGAAAACCCTTCACAAGTCTTTGCATAATAGCAGGTGCATTTATAAAACCTAATGTCCTATTTGCAAAGATGGCTGCATCAATAAGCGTTTGAGCATCTTTTATCTTGGGTGATATGGCTATATAGCCTATCCTCTCACCAGGAAGTGCAAGGTCTTTTGAATGGGATATTATAGTCACAGTGTCATCATAAATATTGACTATATCCGGAAACTTAATCTCATCGTAGATTATTTTTCTGTATGCCTCATCAGATATAATAAAAATCTTTTTTCCGTCTGATGAATACCCCTTAAGAATGGAAGCAAGGGATTTTAATTCATCTTCGCTATATATAACACCTGTGGGATTATTGGGCGAGTTTATTATAATGGCCTTTGTCCTTTCGTTGATAGCATCCTTTATTCTATCCAAATCAAGATGGAAGTCTTCTGAGGTGTCCACAAGCCTCATTATCCCTCCATGGTTCTCTATATAAAATTTAAACTCTACAAAATATGGGTTGAGGACAATGACCTCATCTCCTGGGTCGAGCATTGCCTTTAATATAACATTGATCCCACCGGCAGACCCCACCGTCATTATAATATGATCTTTTGTAAAGCCAATACCTGTTCTCTCTTTATGAAAGGCTGCTATCTCTTCCCTCACATCCTCATAGCCACTATTTGACATATATCGATGCATACCCTTTTCTTGAGAAGTTATAAGCCTGATAAGTTCTTGTTTTAAAGCCCTTGGTGGCTCAGTAATAGGGTTTCCCAGTGTGAAATCGAATATATTCTCATTCCCATATAGTTTTTTGAGTCTTTCTCCCTCTTCAAACATGGCCCTTATCCAGGAGGACCCTTTCATGGATTCTGAAATCTTTTTTGATATCATTTTTCTACCCCTTTTTAATATATCGTTTTCCAATATTTTTGAAACCCTCTGCTGCCCTTTCAATCTTATCAAAAGGAACGCAGTATGCTATCCTAAAATACCCTGGTTTACCGAAACCTCTTCCTGGGACAACAAGTATTCTTTCTTCTTCTTGCATAATCTTCACAAATTTCAATTCGTCTTTCATGGGTGATTTAGGGAATGCATAAAAGGCACCCCTTGGTTTAACGCATTCAAAACCTGCCTCAATAAGGGTGTTATATACAAAATCCCTCTTTTGCTGGTAATCTAAAATATCTACCGAATTTTTTTGAAATTTTCCTATAACCCGCTGAAAAAGGGCAGGGGCATTAACAAAACCGAGCGCCCTGCTGGAGAACATAAGGGCAGTTACTAAAGACTTGACCTCTTTTATCTTTGGAGATATGGCTATATAGCCTATCCTCTCACCGGGTAGCGCAAGGTCTTTTGAGTGGGATGTGGCTGAGATGACAAGGTCGTATATCTTGAATATATTAGGAAGTTTTATATCATCAAAAACAAGTTTTCTATATGCATCATCTGAGATTATGTATATCTTATGTCCTCTTTTTCTGTATTCTGATAAAAGGGATGCCAGTTCTTTGAGCTTTTCCTCTTCATATACAACACCTGTAGGGTTGTTTGGGCTGTTGATGAGTATGGCCTTTGTCTTAGGTGTGATGGCAGAGTTTATTTTGTCCATGTCGAGTTGAAATCTATCATCGGTGCTTACAAGCTTTATAATCCCGCCATGGCTCTCTACATAATATCTATATTCCATAAAATATGGTTTAGGCACAATAACTTCATCGCCACTGTTAAGCATACTCTTAAGCAATATATTTATACCTCCTGCGCTGCCAGCAGTCATATAAACATGGTCAGATTTAAAAGGTAGATTGTATAATTCAGTCAGATACAATGCTATCTCTTCTCTAACCTCTTCATATCCATTGTTGGGCATATACCTGTGCATACCCGGAACAGGGTCATTAAGGGTGTCAATGATGGCCCTTATTAATTGATCTGGTGGCTCAATAAAGGGATTACCAAGAGAAAAGTCAAAGACATTTGCGTCTCCATAAATCTTTTTCATATTTATCCCTTCTTCAAACATCCTTCTAATCCATCCTGTTTCTTCCATCTGCCTTTTAATGTTTTCTGATACTAACATCTATCCTCCTTATATACTAAAAAGGCCATGAAGGTTTCCCTCCATGGCCTTTGAAATTAAAAAAGGCCATGGGGTTTGCACCCATGGCCTTTGCTTGTTCAAAGCAAACGTATGCCTGGGTGCAGGCACCTAAAGTAAAAATAAAAAAAGCCATTAAAAACTGTTCTGCCTTTCATGATTATAAAGTTTAGGCAAAGAAAAGATATTTGTCAAGAAAATAATATACGAAGACATTTTATTGTCTCTTATTTATCGTTCATCTTTTAGCCTTGATAGGAATTTGGCGGTTGGAATTTGAAAATTGAAAATAATTTAAATCTTTTATAAAATAAAGTTCAATTTGGTTGACTTTTTAGCGTTTTTTCTTATTATATAAACTGATGCCTGGGTGGCGGAATAGGTAGACGCAAGGGACTTAAAATCCCTCGGTGCTCTGCACTGTACGAGTTCGATTCTCGTCCCAGGCATTTTTAAATTCCACAATTTAAAAGTATACAAAAATATAATATGTTTTTCACTTGAAGCCGGAATGGATAAGAATAAAAGATAATTCGGAGTCGTTATTGAAAGTTAACAAGGGGACACGCAAGATACTCAAACCGGCAGGCATTTCTGATAAATTAATCAGGCTCCTCGAAATCTACACACTCATTGCGCAGAACAAATTCCCCTCGTTAGCCCTTTTAATGGAACGTTTCAATGTCTCAAAGAGAACCGTATTCCGTTACCTTGAGCTGATAAACATCATTGACCCCATCGAGTACGACAAAGAAAAGGACGGCTACAAGTTCACTGAAGGGGATAGGATAAAAAAACCTACACTCAACAATGAGGAACTTCAGTCCATCCTTGCGGCAGAAGAGTCTGTATCCCACCTTGGCTCGGCTTTCAAGGAAAACTTTCTCAAGATCATAATGAGGACGTTTAACTTAAAGGGCATGGAGAGCGCCAAACATCCAATAGTTGTAAAGACCCCCGATGCCTTATTTAACTCGAAGATAGAATCCATCCTCAAGACTCTAATTGCCTGTATCCAGGATAAAAGGGCTGTAGAGATAGTATACAACGCAAGGCATTCAAAAGAGCAAACAAAACGTATAGTTGACCCTTATGTCGTTGTCCTCTATGAAGGCATATGGATACTTGTAGGCTTCTGCCATTTAAGAAAGACTATCAGAAGCTTTGCCCTCGACAGGATAATAGACATAAAGGAACGCAACCTCTACTTCAATACACAGCCAGATTTCGACCTCAAGGCTTATCTTTCCACCCCGTGGGGCATAATAGACAGCAAGGAGGCAAGGGTTACGGTCAGGTTCAAAAAAGAGATATCAGATTATATCTTAAGAAAAGACAAATGGCATACATCTGAAAAAAGAACAATCCTTCCAGGCGGCGATGTCGAGCTTTCATTTATCGTTGCCGGTGTCGATGAAATCAAGCGCTGGATATACTCCTGGCTTCCCCACGCAGAGGTCATAAAGCCCAAGTGGTTAAGGAAGCAGATTAAGAAAGAGCTCTCGGCATCCATATTATCTCATTCTTAAAGCCTTTTTATCTGTTTTTCTACCTTAATAAAACTTTAACTTAAATCTCAAAATTATTTTTTTGATGACATACTGCTGTCACCACCATCCGTTATACTATGACAGTAAATAAATCGTAATATAAGGGGGTTATCATGGATGAGCACATCAAGGATTTTATAATGAGGATTGAGACTAAGGACATGCAGGTTCACGACAACCTTGCAGTAATACCTTTATGCGTTAATGGGAACGGAAGCCCTTTGTACATGACATTAAAGGAGGCGCTCGAAAAAGGCACATTGACGGTAAGAGAGGTATCCGAAGGAGGCACCGTTCCGGAACTCAAGGTAATCAACAAAGGGGATGATGCTGTCCTTATGCTTGACGGTGAGGAGCTGTCCGGCGCCAAACAGAACAGGGTGCTGAACACAACAGTCCTTGTAGCCGCTAAAAGCGAGATTATAATTCCGGTTAGTTGCACCGAGCATGGTAGATGGTCATACACCTCACCCGAATTCAGGGATTCGGATGTGATTATGGCGTACAACATAAAGAGAAAAAAGGCGAGATCTGTAATGAGAAACGTCCGTGAATCAGGAAGATATGCTTCAGACCAGGGCGAGGTGTGGGATGAAATCCGGGCAATGTCCGACAATGCAAAGGTTCATTCGAATACAGGCGCTATGAAGGATGTGTTCGAGTCAAAGGAACAGGAGCTTGATGATTATCTGAAATCAATAAACATCATACCCGGCCAGAAGGGCATGATGGTGATGATAAACGGCGTCCTTCTGGGGTTTGACATAATATCCTCCACATCCGCCTATAAAGTCCTGCACCCGAAGCTCTTAAAGAGCGTTGCGATAGAGGCGCTGCTCAACAGGAAGAAAAAGACAATACTACCCCATGCTACAGCTGCAAAAAGGTTTTTTGAGGATATCACAACCTGCGAACACACCGTGCACAAATCCGTAGGATTGGGTTTTGACTACAGGTTCGAAGGTGCCGAAAAGGTCGGCTCCGCCCTTGTGCATGAGGACAAGGTCATCCACATGGCATTTTTCACTCTCTCGGAGAGCGAGAAGATAGGCAAGATGGCGGGATTCAGGCAGAGAAGGGGCTACAGGATAAGATGAAACAACGAATCATAACTACATTGTTTTTGGGAATTGTCATGTGACTATGGGTGTTTATATCTAATTTGCATGAACCGGGGATAGCAGTGCTTGACATATTCGATTACGCTTTATATCATCTTATGGAGGACTGTGTTATACTTGTTAAAAATGGCAGAAGATACAATGAACCGCATATACAAGTTAAAATATTTGCCATGAGCTAAAAGTCATGAGCAATAAGCTTTAAATCATAAAATAGGGGGGAATATGCCGCAATTTACATTCAAGATAAACGGTGAATACAAAACAGTGGATGCCTTTGACTTTGATGAGGCATTGGAAAAAGCAGGTATCGATGAAAACGATGACTATGAACTTGTAGAAGGGGAAAAGTTCATGAATAAGTATTTTATATCAGCCATAACAGATGAAATAATGTTTGGGGAATAAGCATTGATTAAAGATATAGTTATTATAAAGGTCTTTTTCGTTTCTCTCGTATTATACAGCATATTTTTCTCATCCCCCCTGTTTGCAGAAACAAAGATATACGACAAGAACTATAACTTTGAAAAGCGGATAGACCATAGAGGCCAAATATACGATAAAAACTACAACCTCATAGGCAGAATCATAGACAACAAGGTATACGATAAAAACTACAACCTCAAATACCGCATAGAAGGCGACAAGGTTTATGATAAGGATTATAATCTAAAATACAGGATCGATAGGGACAAAATATATGACAAGGACTATAATTTAAAAGGTAGGATAGAGAAGGTAAAATAGGAAGGTACTAAAGTATTTGAAAAATAGAAAAAACTCAGGATTGTCAACAAAACAAACATTCTCAGGAGAATCCAGTAGGGTAGCAGTATGACCCATGGCTCAGTTCCTCTTCGTCTGAAAAAAACCGGCAGCATATGGTCTTAAACTGGGATAAAGGATAATAATGATGGAAAGGCATATAAAAGATAAAATCTTGGGAGGTCTCTGGGGTGCCATCATAGGGGATGCATTAGGGGTGCCGGTAGAGTTCAAAAGCAGAGGCGAGATAAAGACAAATCCTGTGACCACAATGCGTGGTTACGGCACATTCAATCTCCCTGCCGGTTCATGGTCTGATGACTCATCGCTTATGCTCTGCACAGCAGAAAGCCTACTTAATGGCTTTAATACCCACCTTATGGGACAACTGTTCATCAGATGGCTCAACGATGCCTACTGGACGCCCTGGGGTGATACGTTCGATGTGGGAGGCACAACCCACTCGGGCATCATGCGCATGATGAGAGGTATAAAGCCCGAAGAGGCAGGGGCAGATAATGAATGGGATAACGGCAACGGCTCTCTTATGCGCATACTGCCGGTAGCCATATATTTTGCCAAATCCCCGGTTCCCGACCTTCTAAATGCCGCCCATAGTGCATCTTCTCTGACACACCGGCATACAAGGTCTCTTATTGCCTGCGGTATATATTCCATTATGGTATCCGCATTATTGAAAGATGAAAGCCCTTATGACTCATACATCTATGCCGTTAATCAGGCAAAGATAAACTACGATAAAAAACCCTACTCTCATGAACTAATCCACTTTAAACGTATTATGGATGGCAGTATCCATCAACTACCCGAAGATGAGATACAATCAAGCGGTTATGTAGTGCATACCCTTGAAGCAAGTATATGGTGTCTTTTAAACTCTAAGACATATAAAGAAGCAGTCCTGAAGGCAGTGAATTTAGGCTATGATACAGATACCACAGGCATAGTCACTGGTGGCCTTGCAGGCATTACCTTTGGAATCAACGCAATCCCTGAAGAGTGGATAAACACAGCAGCGAGAAAAGAGGATATAGAAAAATTATTTAAAGATTTTCTTGATTCATTAGCAGGAAGATGGTGAGCTGGCTTTTCTTCTAATATACTATCTTCTTTTTCCAGATTTTAATCAATTATATCTTCAAGTATTTCAACTACATTACTTACACATGATGTGCAGACTTTAGTTTTTAATTCCTTTTCTCTAAATTCTTTTTGACCTTCCACAGTTATCAATTCACATCCTTCAATCAATCTCCTGCAAATATATGTATTATGTTTTTCAATGAATCTATCCATTAATTCACGAGTCTTTTGGTATGCTTTATCAGTTTTAGTAAGGTCTTGATTTTCTCCTCTTCCATATTTCATGCCTATCACCATAATGCCCCCTGTAACCGCTCCACAAACCTCTTGTTTTCGACCCATTCCAGCCCCAAAACCACATGCTATTTTTAATGCAATATTTTTATCAAGTTTTAAATCATCACAAAATGAATAAAGTACTGATTGAGCACAGTTATAGCCTTCTAAAAATTTATCTATGGCAATTGCTGACCTTTTCAATTTAAACCTCCTATTTTATCTTTCATCTTAGAAACCTCTTTTAATTGGACAAAATCACGAGGAGCAGAACTGGATTTGCGTTCTGTATAATGCTCGCAGATAAAAGAAGTTACCGAATTTAATCTGGTGTAATATAAAGGGCGAGTCTTTAATGCCATGTTATACGATTGGTTAACTGATTAATATAATAATCATCATAAGCCACAGAAATGGTCAAGCACTTTCATACAAACCCCAGCATTTTTTTAAATGTTTCAGTGTTTTTGCCGCATCCCAAAACTTCTTTGGTTTTTTTCTTAAGATAGATTGATTCATATGCGTTTAAATATATATACCTCCTGCCCTGGTCTGTGTTGGATATATCAGGTGTTCTTTATATATGTATTACTTTATCAAGGGCTTCTATGTTGGACGAGACATCTTTGTCAAAGGCGCTTGAGTATTTGGCTTGATTGAGCTCTTCTTTCGATCAAGTCAAAACATTTTCACTCTGTGGGCTCTGTGTGCTCGAGTGGGTGAAACGGGCGGGCGAGATAATTATCCCTCACAGAGAACACAGATTTTTCCATAAGGATTTTCTTTCATTCTAAATCTGGTTCGGAAGAGCTGGTCAAGCCTTTTAACACAACTTCCAGTATTTTTAAGTGGTTCGCGGCCCTCTGTTTGAATGCAGAGAAACAGAAGATGGCATAGTTAAACAGTTGCCATTATTTGATTAACGATAGGACTGTTGTGACCGGAAAATAAAAATCAGTTTTAAAAGTTCCCTGAAGGGTTTAATGGCGCGCCTTTGTTGTTTGGCGTTGTAGACCATGTGCCGAGCTGAGGGGAGCCCGCATCTCCGCCCTGTACAGGCGTCCAGTATCTCTTGTTCGCATAAACGTCTGCTGCAACTGCTCCTGTGTTTACATTCACTCCGGTATTTACCTGAACCTTATCCGCACTGATTAATATAGCGGGTGAAGTAAGATAAACGTTTCCGCTGCCTCCGAAAACGACTGCGCCGCCCGAAAGTTGACCGCCGAAAAGCTTGATTTGCGTGTTTGCATCCATCCTGCTTCCTGCGTAAATGTTAAGAACACCTTCTGTGCCGAGGGCGCCTATCTTCATAATGTCGGCCTGCAGGCCTGCGCCGCTCAGAATATCAATAACGCCTTTTGTGCCATTATTGACTATATTCAAGTCGCCATAGTCGGCAACAATATTCTTTCCGTAATTTTCGCCGGATACCGTCAATCCGTCAATCTTGATTCTTCCACCGGCCGATGTTAAATCTACCTTTGTTCTGCCAGCATCTGCTTTTGTGTATGATGCCGAATTGATGAGCGCAAGAATCTGTCCGGTATTCTTGATTTCTATGGCTATGGAATCCGGGTCTGTATTCCCGTTATTCAAGGTTATTGATCCGGCTTTCTGCCATCTGTTGAAATAATTCTGTGGAGTTGCGCTTGCCTGAACCCTGCCCCCGATCTCGATTTTGTTCTGTGCTGAAAGTTCAATAGTTCCGCCTCCTGTAAGACGATTGTCCGTAAATACCTCAATCAACCCCCCGTCTGCGACATTTATGCTGTTTAATCCTATGCCGTAAAAATTTTCCGCACCTGCAACCTCTCCTTTTATATCGATGTTTCCTTCGGCCGCCATTGTAACTTTCCCGAATCCTGCAACGCCTTTGCCGGCGGCAAGATTCAAGTTGCTGCCTGCCCCGCGTGCATATGCAAAAAATTCCTGATATGACCTTGTTGTAACGCTGTCTGCCGTGCCCTCGCCCGTCGACGGGTTACGGTTTGATGTTCTATCCTGCACTGCCTTTGCCTCGTTAATCAGTTTTTGCGCCTCCGCCTGTTTTTCGGGTGTCCTTTTTGCCATTTCTGCTTCCCAAGATTCCTTTACCTTGTTTTCCAGGTCAGAACTTGAAATATATGTTGTTGCATAATCTGAAAAGGGTTTTATTTCAGCATTCAATGAACCGGGATCGTTTGCGTCATATGTGATGATTTTCAGATATCCGAGGCGCACGAGGTCTGCCCGGTTAAAAAGCGCCCTATACTGGATGGTAGGTTGTCCTCCAGTAAGACCTGAGCCGAATTGAGGATTATTTTCCACCAAAGAGTAGGCTATCGGCAGGGGACGGGTAACTTCATAGCGGGCAACGTAATTGCTGTAGTGAAAAGGGGTGTCAGGAGGATTTTTTGACATATCTCTGTAAGGACCTACCTGCACGGCGTAAAAGTATGTTTTTGCGTTTACCGTGCCGCCGGCGCCGGTCTTTGCTGCGTTCCTTGCTGCATCAGGTGCAAAATATTCGGAAGCCGCCGAGGTAAGCGAACCGTAGGCGTAGTTTGCTCCGTTTACGATTATCGTGCCTGTCGGCAATGGATTATGCGCCTGCCAGTTGTCTACGCCGATATACTGACCTATGGACTGTGTTTCCATTGCAAGTTCCGCCGGCGACTTGGGTGCAATGGATGCGGTAATAGAATTGTTTATATTGATCGATCCGTTTGCCGTGATAAGATTTAGGTTTGACAGGTTTGCGGAAATGTTGCCGACCGGTTGTGTCACATCAATCCCGTAAAGAGCCGCTAAAGATAATTTATCTGATGTGCCTGCAGGGGTTGTTATACCGAAGTTTCCCTGTATCTCCAGATTATTGAAAAGAAACGTACTTACCGGCGAAAGCGAGGCAAATCTCCGGTTGAAGTTTATGGAGTTTTTCTCAAATGCGTTTTCTTGCCTGCCGAAGATATAGTTAGCATAGCCGCCCTGATTTATATCTTCCTCATAGTTCTGATATAGCTGTCCTATACCATTGAGGGCTCCTGCCCGTGTAATTGTGCCTGAGGTGCTCATATTGCTCGCCGCATCGAGGATGAAAGGTGACCCCTGGTTGAGCGGCAACGGTTCAGAAGTCTTTTTTTCTATTAATATCTCCTGCGACCTTGTTTCGAGTGCCTTTAACAGTTCGTCTGATGCGATTATCAGATTTGTCCTGGAAAGTATTAGCAGGTTTGTATTAACAAGATCGCCTGAGATTATTGCTTTCTGCTGTATTTTAATTGCATTGTTGATATTGTCCACATTCAGTGACTGCATTTTTTTGTCTGGGCGCTCGTCCCCGAAACGATTTATAAGCCCTGATGTCTGAACCAGGCGGTTGAGATCAACATCGACAGGGTCAGGCATCCGTAAAGAATCTGGCCTCAGGATGAGCATTTTTCCTGCATCCATTGTTATCCATTCGCCGAACCTCGTGTTGATAGCTGCTCGAGCCGTTCCTGATAAGGTAACAAATTTTGCATAACTGCCGGGTGTATACTCTACAAGCGAGGAAGAGTTTTCTGTTTCAAACGTAATCTTTTCTGTAGTAATTTTTTGGTTTATGGCTGTCTGGGGCAACTGGACAAATATAACGCCACGCTCAAGCCTTAAATTGCCGGTTATGGCTTCAATCCGAAGCATTGTGTTTGACGCAAGCCTTATAATGGTACCGTCATCCGAGGCAATCTCTGCCAGAGAATTTCCGCCGGTAGCTATGAAGTCGCTTTTTGCAATAGTTTCATTGACTTTGCCTGAAATTGGATTAAATCCGCCTTTGGCAATTTTGACTTCACCTTTGATAAAAGTTAACCTGGCATCTGACAGCGCATGAGCCATCGAAAGCGCTGATAATGCCATAATCAGCGTTATAAAAAAAACCTTTAATATTCCGGCAGTTAAAGTTCTTCGGAAAAACATATTTTGCCCCCTCAGAATTTAATCTTTACGCTTATATTGGGCGAAATGTTGACCATGTTATACTCAAATACTGATTGATTTGATTGGTTAAAGGCTGCAAGCGCAGAGAAATTGATATTTATCCATGGTTTTGGTTTGTAGCCGATTACGAGCGTGACGGACTCGTTGTAATCTTCGCGCCCGTTTTCTGCGTATGGTATGTAAGAAATACGCAAACTACCTTCAAAAGACCATTTTGAAGTTATGTCAAGATAATACCCCGAAACAAGCGAATGGTAATCCCGCTGATAGACCTTAGGATCGGAAAACCCGAACTGGCTTGAATAAGCCGCATAGATGTAATGCGCCCTTGCAAGAGGAAACATCTTAAACAAACCTAAAGTTATACTGTTGTTTCTGTAATATTCACCCCTTGCGTTGCCATCTGTAAGACGGTTGTAATTGTAACGGGCTGATATCGCGAGCTGATCAAGTTCGGGAATCACGTATGTTAAACCTGCGCCTGTATTAAAACTGTCAAAGTTCATATCCGTAAATCTGTCATAACGGAACCATTGATACATTGCCGTTATTTCGCCGAGCAGATTGGGATGGATTATCGGCTGATACGATATGCCTGTAGTTGTGAGAAAGTAGTTATCATCCTGGGGATTATCCTTTGTGAGTGCCACATTACTTGTCCAGTTCCACCCGATATTGCCAAATGCAGAAAAAGGCTGATATTTTGCCTTGCGTTTTAATATGACCTGTTGACCCATTGCATCTTCGCCGGGAGTGGGCGGTGCTGTCGTGCCGATTTCTTCCTGACTTAGTATGTCGATAGCCCTGAGCCCTGATCGTGAAAATTCATCAAGCTCTATCTGTTTTTCCAGATCAATCTGAGGCGTTGGTGATGTTTGTGTAAAGGCAGGCGATATTAAAATAAATATGCAAAAAATATAACCTACTATAATTAAAGTTAATTTCAATTCTTAATTTGTATAACATAGCACAGAAATAATCAAGTACTTTAATTAAATCTTTAGCATTTTTTTAAATGTTTCTGTGTTTTTGCCGCATCCCAAAACTTCTTTGGTTTTTTTCTTAAGATAGATTGATTCATATGCGTTTAAATATATATACCTCCTGCCCTGGTCTGTGTTGGATATATCAGGTGTTCTTTATATATATTACCTTATCAAGGGCTTCTATGCAGAAGGTCAGCGGCGCGGCTCTGCCGCATCCGCTGAAGCACTTTGTTGGGTGGAATCTGACCATTTTCTTTTGCTTAGAATTCCAAATGGCGTCAGCATTGGCAAGAGCCACAACAGATTCCACCAATTCAATCCGATAGCACCAAAACCACCGTATGACCATATGGCCCAGATGATAGATAGGAAAAATACCCCATATGGAGCGAACATTAGTTTCCAATATTGCGTTGAAGAAAAACGCCATGGTGAGAAAAAAAGAATCATGAACGCTGAAGAACCAACTAAGGCTATTCCCAGTATTCCCTGTTCTGTTTTCCCTTGAAAAAACAAGACAATGGAAAGTATAAAAACCCAGATGAAGCCACCAGCCCAACCCGCTGTCCAACCTATTTTTTCTCCTATTCTATCTTTCACAGTTACACCTCCCTCATGGTTGCTTCAGTCTTCAGGAACAATCCAATTACTACAAGAGCGGTGGAAAAAAGGATGTTTGTTCCTTAAAGTGCATGAAATTCGCTGATAGCCATCCCACCCTCAATGAGCAAAAATATAGGCCGATAAGGGCTACTAAAAGCCAAAATGCTTTATTTAGAAGCTTTTTCATCACATTCTGTTTGCCAAACATAAAGCTCAGCCTTCGTTTACCACTCATTAGGATTATCTATTGATGCTTTTGAGAACGTTGAGCAATTAACTTTATATGGTTCATCAAGGGAGACTATTGCGAACGCTCTAACCAATAATTTTAACATCAATGCCTCATCACGCGCAAATTTTCTTGAGATGGATATTGACTCTATTTGATATATAATGCTTTTACGGGTCGCCTGGAGCCGATTGTTCGGCGATAACTGATCGCATCTGTTCTTCTTTTTCGAGTTCCGAGAAGATGCTGTCTCGGAATGGCGACCTATAGCTGAAGACTATGCCGGTTCGCCAAAAATTACTGAAACATCCGTCTTTGTCGGGACCACCCTCGACAGCCGGAAGCCGGATGCCGCGAGCAAGGCCCGAAACTCCTCTTCAGAACGTAGTCGTCCTCCCGTGCAGACGAGCATGTTCACATCGTGGCCAGCGGCGTTTTGGCAGGAAGCAGAGGGACTGATCCGCACCGAGTATATGCCTTCCAAAATCATGAGTTGCCCGTGCGACGGCATGGCGGCTCGACAGTTGCGTAGGATCGTGGCCGCCCGCTCGTCGTCCCAATCCACAAACACGTGCCGCAGCACGTAGGCATCCGCACCGTTCGGCACGCCGTCGAAAAAGTCGCCGGCCATCACCTCGCACCGGTCCACCAGACCAGCGGCGCTCACCCGCTGCTGCGCGCGTGTCGCGGCGTGTGCCTGATCGAAGACCACTCCGCGGATGTGTGGGTGCGCCTTCAGGAGCCCGATGAGCAGTGTACCGTTCCCACCGCCGACGTCTACAACCCGTCTCAAGGCAGAGAAATCGACCGCGGTCGCCACCGCGGCGGCCGACCACGATGCAACCGTCGCCATCGCCTCATCGAACAGGGCCGTTAGCTCCGGGATGCCAGCCATCAAAACATAGGGGCTGTCAGCACTGGGCGCCATACGGCGAAACGCGGGCTCTCCGCTCCGGACGCAGGCCTCAAGGTCCCGCCAAGCGTCCTGTACTCCCGCGCCGCAAAACATAAGCACCAAGGCGCGGACCGAGTCAGGCGCGTTCTTGCGCAGCACCTCACTCAACGGCGTGAGCGCAAAACTGCCGTCGGGTAACTCAGCGAAGACACCGACGCTCGCGAGCAGTCGCAGCACGCGGGCCAGCGACGGCGCGTGCGTCTGAGTAGCAGCCGCAAGATCACGGGCGTTGCGTGGACCGTCGGTGATAAGGTCAGCAACGCCAAGCTCAGCCACGAGTGCAAGTGCACGGGGGACGTAATAGCCCATCGCCATGTGATAGAGCGCGGGGCCGGGCGACATTCCAGATATATCAACAACAGACGGCATGGAGATCACTCCTTTTTCTTCGAAACGCATTCGTACATACGGGCAATGTGACCAACTCTGTCATGCCAGAACGTCCACGAGACTAGAGGCAGCCGAACGGTCAGCATCAGCGGCGGCTCGCAGCGCCGTCAGCTGGATGCCGTTGTTGGGCGATTACTCGACACTTACTCGTATTGTAGAACCAAGCTTCGGCTGTACAACTTCAAGGGCCAAATCCAAGATATGCTGAATGTTACTTCGACTGTAGTTCGTTCCTAGCCACCATCCAGGAGCGATTTCAATAGAGTGTTCTTCTGCCAAGTCCGGACGGCCAGGATAGAGTTCCTTCTTATCACGGGCTATGTATCTACGTTTCTTTCCATGCTTTCTTGATGCAAACCGCTCAAGAAAACCAGGATCAGCTTTTTCCAACAACTGGAAGACCCTTACCATGACCTCTCGCGCCGACCTGGCATGGTATGTTTTGCCTTCAAACACGAAGGAGAAATTTTCTATAGTCCTGGTTCGGGAAAACCGCTCACCCTTTTCTGGTTCCTGGAGTCTGGGCGTTTGCACGTGTGGTTGCATTGCATTTGGGGAATCTACATCATGACCACGCTTTGACGTTAGAAATCTGTTACACAAATCCAAATCCGGCTTATAGCCACATAGGTCTTCAACTTTTTCGGCTAACAAGTCCAATAACAACGAGTCAGGCTCTTCGAGCAAAGTTGCCCACGCCCTTGGGAGAGTTGCTTCAATCTCTCTGTCCCGGGCTACGTTTTGATAATCGGCACGCGCGGCCTTTAACGCTTCGCCAGAACACACCCTTTCATATTTGAGGTATCTTTCAAGCCTGTTGGCCGCTTCTTCGATATCACGCTCAAGAAGGTCAAGTTTATAAACTCTTCTTTCATCATAACGGCCCTTTTCACCGGGAAGGTAAAAACTCCACTCTTGTCCATCTGTCAGGACGGCCATTGGGACCCCCAAATGAAAGGCGTATTCGAATAGCTGTCGATCAGCCCCCTCGGAAAAACCAACCTTCTTTACCTCGATGAATACCGATGGTCGACCAGCCGGATGACATAGCGCAAAATCGACACGGCGTCCTTCGACCGAGAACTCAGGGACGACCACATTTGTATCAAATACGGGCCATCCGAGTTCATGCAAGGCTGGAAGAAGGATTCCTTGGGAAACAGCGGCCTCAGATGTGAACTCACCGCGTCGTAGACGCTCTTGAACCTTTTCTATATGGTTTAAAATTGCCATTCATTTTCCTTCTTCGTTCCGCACCAACGAAAAGCTCAGCCGGAGCAGCCCAGCGGGCTACGATCGGGTGCAGCACCTGGTTACGCAATGATTTCATTCAAACCTTCAATTGCCTGATTCAACTCTTCCGGAGATGCTTTACCAATAACTCTACCAATTCTCTCTACAGAGAGAGTTCGGATTTGACTGATTTTGAGCCATGACTTCTTAGGTAAATTTGGAGACTTCAATTCAAGAGTTAATGGAAAGCCAGCCTTTTGCGGCTGACTTGTGATGGCTACGGTAATGACCGTGCCTGATTTCTCATTAAAAATGTCGTGGCTCAAAATGAGCACAGGACGCAAACCGGCCTGCTCATGACCCCGCACAGGATTTAAATCTGCCCATCTTATCTCGCCCCTTAATATTCTGGCCATTGGCTCATGTCCTCAGCTAACCCTTCTTCGGCTATAGCTTTTTCAAATTTAGGGTCGAGTTTTGCGCATTCCATCGATAAACGGCTGTGTTTCATGCGGGCGAGTTTTTCACGCACAGCATCACAGATGGCTTGGCTGCGATTTTGAAAATAGTTCTCCTCGACCAATCTATCCAATTCGCCAATATATTCGGTATCTAATGTGATCGCTATTTTTGCTTTTCCCATGATCCACCTCCTTTAAAGGTATTCCATTATATCATACCTCTCAAGAAGTAATCAAATTATTTCATGCGTAACCGCTCCGCATAACCGGATGGCAATGGAGCGCAGCGGAATTGCCAGTCCGAGTTGATGCGGTTGTTGGGACTCCTCACGCTTCCTCGATTTCGCACGACTCGGAAATCTCTTCCAAGAACTCTGGTTTCAAGAACCGAAGGATATGGCTGACTGACTTGATCTGCTCCTTCAGTGTTTTGAACGATATGAAGCGGCATGACTCAGCCAAAGGCGGAGAGAGCCTGGAGAACGTCGGGCGATTCACCTCTGTTATGACCTTTTCCCGTCTCTCATCGGGGGCCACAAGATAGAGCGGAATGTTCAGATTTGGCTGCATGGCCAAAAGATCCGACATTCGTAATAGACCGGAGTAGATAGAGGTCGTACTCTCGACTTCGAATGCCGCAACAATGGCATTGCCCTTTAGCCAAAGCACATCAATCAACTCAACGGTGCGGTTGGTTGCATCGTCGAACTGAAGTGGCAGTTCACCCTTAAGTCGCGGCAACTCACTAAAGTTCTTCCCGTCCCATGACTTGCCCCTGTCATTTCTGGCAACCCAGATGTCAAATCCCATATCTGCTCCGAGTTTCAGTAGATGCCATTGAATCTCCGTGTGTTCCCGCGGCTTGCGGGTCTCCGCCGCTGCCTCCTCATCGGTTACGTCTTCGTCACTTTCTGGTACCGTGACAGATCCAATCTTGGATTTCAGGGCCTTAGGGCGGTACTTCAACTTGCGTTCATCAACAAGTCGAGTAATGGGATTCTGCACGGCCTCAAGGACTGCTTGAACGACGGCTTCTCCATCTGTTGAAGTCCACTTGACTGGGGATGCGCGGAAGTGACCTGTCCAAGCTTGAGGGCTGGTAAGAGTTTGAAAAAAGGAGAGCTTGTCACGCAACTCCAGGACAGGGACAGCAGTTTGGGGCGTGAGCTCGGCAACCACCTTGACCTTGAGTCGGCAAGGAAAGTCTTCATCTTTCCAGATAGGTGTCTTGTCTTTGTAGGCTCCCTCGACGACTTCGAGAATCCCGATGAAGCGCGACACGCCCGTCAGGTAGCACAAAAAGTAATCGCCTGGCTTGGTGACCCCTGATTGCAATCGTGGAGACCAAATATTTTTCATGCTGCATCTTTCCATACAACAAACTGTCTCCTATAGGCAACAGGGGATAGGTATCCAAGCCTCTTCTGTCTCCGTTGCCGATTGTAAAATACCTCAATAT
>Ga0208825_1000028_pt1 | contig 147596 bp, 206 predicted proteins | sample AD_UKC113_MetaG_FD_184450 | JGI IMG/M metagenome (GOLD analysis project Ga0208825, IMG submission 184450) | Active sludge microbial communities of municipal wastewater-treating anaerobic digesters from Hong Kong - AD_UKC113_MetaG (SPAdes)... | ecosystem: Engineered > Bioreactor > Anaerobic >...
CACCAGACGAAATATCGGATATATGATTACACCGGACGAAGAGTGTAATAATTTCGTCTGGTGCTACCACAACAAACCGAAAGAACTCAAGAAACGAGTAGCACTCCTGCGCCGCATCATCGAACGGTGGGAAGATAAATGACCATCTTCGACACCTTGCGATATCCGATCAGCATACCACCTACAGTAGAAGAATTGGAAGCCCTGCCGTGGGATTTGTACATACACTGGCTGGAGGTAGAGCATAAATCTTCGGCTATTGAACGTGCAACTGTTCATCGCATACTAAAAGAAATATTCACCGAGCAACCCGATTCACAGGTTGCGCGTAATATGCTAAAATCGTTGACAACCCTGCGCAAGATGATCGCAGAATGGAACGAAGATGAGCATACTGGCGACACTACGGTATCCGATTAGTATTCCGCCCACTGAGACGGAACTCGCCGTTCTACCCAACGACATCTATCATTATTGGTGTTCCACCACCTTTATGATGAATTTTGACCTGGCAAGAATAGCCAGGGCGTATGAACTTCTGTTTAAGCTCAACAGCCTGCGCACGGACGGGGAACGAGCACTCGGTATTCAGAATATTCAACGACTCCGCACACTAATCTATAACATGGATGAATAATGAGTATCTTCGACGTCCTTAGCCTCCCACCGATCAATGAAATCACTCTTGAGGTATTGGATAATTTACCATCTGAGGTAGTTTATCTAGCCCTAGTGGAATGGGCGGTTTTGGCTGAAAATCCGGCAGCACCCGATCGGGAAAAGAATGCTGACTTCAAGGCGGAATTCGAGGGCATTGAGTTTACCAGGTACGAAGCTCTTGTTGAATTAGCAAAGAATGATACACGAATAACAAGTATCTGTCGAAACATGCTCGAGGACAGAATTCAACGTGATCCCTTCTATAACGCACTCATTCGTTGGCTCAATGATTGGAACACTGATGTTTGATGTGCTGAAATGAATTACCAAGAGCTGCAAACCTTCATCAGCCTCAAGTTCCTGCCATTTAGGACTGATGCCGAATACTTTGCGTCCATTCCACAGGACGTGAAGTATAAAATGGTGACTGGTTCGCCTTGGTCATTCTTCATTACGGCAGATGAAAGGTCAGTAAGTCAGGCATTCGCACTCGGTGCAAGGCTTCACACGATCGCAGAAATTCTAAATGAAGATGATCGCATCCACTACCAATTTGTGTACGATTGTTTTCTAAAGTATCTGACGCAATATTATCTCGAGAACGAAGATGAGCTCTAAAGAAGAATTAGAATTGTACCTGCGGTTGAAGTTTTTACCCATTCAGTGGACTATGGAATATATAGAACGTCTCCCTCCGGGCATAATGGACACTTCGAGTAAGGTGGTTGCCTATCTTCGGCTGCGTGTCATTTCCGAAGATGAATTGATTAGGCGTCTAATGGAGTGTTACAAAGATGATTGAAGAGATCGAACTGATGGTAAGGCTAAGATTTCTACCAATCACCTTTACGGAGGAATACGTCTCCCAATTCCCTGATGATCTGCTGAAAAATACACCGAAGTCTTTGATATGATAACTGGTGACCATCTCGGAGCACATCAATATTACAGCGCAAGCCCCACGCTCAACCTCTTCAATTTCCTGTTTGGTGTTCAAACCTACGACCTTGAAGGGTTGATTATTCATGATCTAGTGGATTACTACTATACTGAAGAACTCATTCGTCTCTATTCATGTGTGTAGTGTATAATGTGATATCATGGACGAAAAAGAAATCGAAACCTTTGTAGAACTAAAGTTCTTCCCGCCCTTTCAGGAAAGAGGCTACCTTGATCGTGTGCCTGTTGAAGCACTAAGAATCTACCTTATCCAACAGAATATTCTCTGCGTCCGTGATGATAGCGAATATATCTACGCTAGGTTTTGCAACATGGTAGCCTGGGATATTTCGGGCATCTCCATGAAGACCGACCCCGATGAAATTCCTGTCGTGCTCGCCAATTACATGAATACAACTCTGTGGAATAAATTTAAATCAGCCCTGGTAGAATACTATAAAAATGAAAAACGAGCTTGATACCTTTATAGAATTAACTTTCTATCCACCTCAATCAACGTTTGAGTATGTGGACAGGATCCCACGTGAGGTGAGAAAGAAGATAGTTAGCATGAGCAACCTATCAATGACGAAGTACGACGAGCGCACCGGCCTTCGGAAACTCATTGAAGCATACTGCTATTCGATTAATGCCTACACCACCCGTAATCAATTCTGGCAAGTCATTCGCGCTGAACTGATAGAATATTATGAGCGAAACGAATCCTGAAGTACCCACCTTTATCAAACTAAGGCATTTCCCTATTCTCGGCGGGGATGAATACTATTACTCCATTCCTACAGAAGTGTGGATGATTATGCATGATCACCTCGTCCAGAATAACTACAAACTCTACGACACCACCCTTCGAAATCTACATAGGCGTTATGTGAAAATCAGGGATAGCGACGAAGAGACAAAAGAATACAACAAAAGCCTCCTTAGAGACTTTCCAGTCTTCTTCCTCCAATCCCTGACGGAATACTACAGCAATGAACAGTGATAACACCACATATATTCGGCTGAAGTATTATCCAGTCGAAGCTACAGAACAATATGTGAATTCTCTCCCGCCCGGTGCCATTAAAGAATTTGCCGAAATCCTGCGCTCTGTAACTTTCACAGTCCATAACCCAACCCCCGGAAGTTGGGCGTATAAGAATGTTGATTATTCACATCTAACAGACAAAGAAGCCGCCCTTGAGTACATAGAAGATATCCTTATCTCCCATCATAACCTTTATCAAGTCGACGACCTATCAGTGCTAGTGGAAGATGGTATACTTGAAATTATCGAGAAACATTGCAATGAATGAACTTGAATCCTTCGTACAGCTAAAATTCTACCCTCCACAATGCACAATAGAATATGTGAGGGGTATCCCTTTAGAAGTCCGAAGACAGGTAGTTATCAAGAATAACTTTTGTCCCACCGATATCACCACCGCCTCTGAGGCTGTTGTTTCTTTCTATTTCGGAACATGCATACACCAGAAGTGGGACGATGAAGGTGTAGATAAATCCGAACCTTACATCTTCTGGCCATCACTGCGTAATGCATTAGTTGAATACTACAGCAATGAACAACGAACATAATTCCTTTGTAGAACTAAAGTTCTTTCCACCTAACTCCAGTCAAGAATATCTGGATTCAATTCCCTTCGAAGTAAAACATCGTGTAGTAGAAAAATACTATGCCGAGTCCAACACCGAGCACATCCTATCCACCTTCGCAAAAATAGTTGACATTGAATGGATGGACCCAAGACCGCATGATACCAAATACGCCTTCTGGCCATCAATTAGAGAAGCTCTACTAGAATACTACAATGAGCAATGAACTAGAAACATACGTAAAGCTAAAACACTTTTCTAGCAATGACCTAGAAGAGATAATTAAATCTTTACCAAGAGGCGTACACGAAAAGCTATACAGCTATTTCTACGGCCCTTATGAAAGCAGAAGGTTTACACTTACCAGTGAATTCATTGCTAATCAAATGGTCTATGTATTCTTGCACAAAGTACCATATAACCCCAAAGATCTACTACTAGAGAAAACACTAGAATACTATAGTGAAGAACATGACAATATTCGACACGATTAAATATCCAATAAGCATTCCACCTACAGTAGAGGAATTAGAGTCCTTACCAGCGGCTGTAATTAGCACATGGATAGAAAAGAGCAATTTCTTAGAAAAAGATAGAATATGGAGTCACTTCACTCTTTACTTTGTACATGAATGGTCAATAAACAGTGGCGATAAAAAAGATAGTGAAGACGCTTTAGAAAGTATTAGACTATTGAAACAGTGTATATACGAATACAGTAATGAATAACAATAACCAATCGTTCTCTTTATTCATTATTGTGGACGTAGCAATGATCGGCATTTTCACGTGAACCTCTCTCGGCAAGACGGAGGTCAGAATTGGAATCCTAGGCAGCGATCTTGCACGAAAATCCCACATAGAAACGTCACTCAAACTGCGCGTCTAGGTGTGAAATTCGCGCCCAAATCCTGCGTATAGGCGTATAGGCACGTTTCAAAGCGATCATTGTGAAAATCAAAGGTAATCACTGTGGCTCAACGAAAAAACCGCGCTGTAATCTCATCATGCAACCCACAGTGAACACCGATTACCACTACTATACGCAATGATCACGTTTCGATATAGTGTCAATAACGTTTCAAGAACCTATAGACTATTGTGATCTTTGCTGTATAATGAGCTTGTTAAACACATTTCACCATTGCCCACGGCGTATAACCGTGTTGAAATCCTGAAAACCGTATAGTAACCGGCCCCAGCCACGAAAGAATAGATTATGAAATTGCTTTGTTGTGCTAAGTGTAATCAAGTCTTTAGCCTTAGCTATACTTACGCTGAGTGTAAGGGCGGGCACGGGGGTGGGCAATATATCGATAACCTCAATGCGAAAGTCTGGGGTGACCCTACTGAGGTGTTCGTATTGGGCTTCGCTAACAGTAGTCTTGTTCGTGCATTGCGTGAACAGATCAACTTCGGGGATTCAGAAGAGAAGATGTACTATCCCGGTGGCCTAACGCCGAAGGGTCGTGAATTCTTGGCATTTATCATTCCCGAAGCAGCGACGTCTGTGGAGCGTGTGGCAGTTCGCTTTGATCCTGTGGAAGTTAAGTAATGTGATGTAACCTCTTGCTATATAGTGAAGGACTCGCTATAGTAGAGGTTATGCGTATTGAACCATGTGATACAGAAGATCCTCCGGGCACTTGTGTGGATTGGAAGGCCAGTCCCTATGTGGTGCTACAGGTAGTGGATAAACTCTTGGCTAAGCACGGCCTGGAGGTTGTCGGCTATGATCTTCAATCAGATGAGTACTGCTTCGATATTCAAAAGAAGGAAACGAAATGAAGAAGGCAATTGCAAAGAAGTGGGTCGAGGCTCTGCGGAGTGGTGACTACAAGCAGGGAAAGAGTGCTCTTCGCACCGTGGGCCAGAACGGCAAGACGAGTTTCTGCTGCCTGGGTGTCCTGTGTAATCTTCATGCCCAAGCGCATCCGCAGATTGCGAGGACTCAGACGCATCCGGAAGTCTATCTGGGTGAGACGGAATTCCTGCCTCGAGAAGTCATGGAGTGGGCCGGTATGAAGACTTACGATGGTTCCTACGGCGAGGAAACCGCGTACGGTCAAGAAGACGACCTGACCCAGGACAATGATTCGGGCATGAGCTTCAAGCGAATCGCCACCATCATCGAGAAGCACGTCGACGAACTGTAATTCACAATGTCGTTGACTGCGGGTGGATATACCTGCATAATACAGACATTGCAACACAGACAGGGCGTAAGATGAGCTACATCGCATACCACAAGGAAACGACGCGCTACCTGGCCAACCACAAGGGTGTGAAGACGGACAAGACTGCCTTTGCGACCCAGACCGGAGCACTGTCAGCGATTACTCGTGAAGCCAATCGCGGTGTGATCAAGGCCGAGGACTTCGCGGTGCTGGAGTCCTCCGAGTTCGCCAAGATCGAGAAGACGGAGACTGTCAAGTCGCTGATGGGTGGCAAGGAAGTGGTGCAGTCGGTGAACACGCCGTGGTGCTGCAATCCGGCCAGCGAAACCTACTGGTCTACCTGAACAGGATAATCCATATAGAAGGTTCCGTCCGCCTACCTGATCTACAAGTCATGAACTTCTTCACCTTCTTTACCTTCAACCGCTGGTCGGTGCTGGCAACGGCCATAATGGCCCCGCTGGTGGCACTCATGCCCTGGAACACGGGTCCCTACTGGCTGGATGCAACGGCTATCTTTATCTGCACGATCATCGTCCAACTGCTGGTGGTGGGCCTGCAGAAGTTCTTCAACTACTGCTACAAGCGGTGGTTCCAACCTAAGTAACCAACAAAAACAAGAACAAGGAGCTTCGTGCTCCTTTTCTTGTGGGCTCTTCTATAAAACACCCATCCAGCCTTGGGGCCACCCTCCCCAGCATAGCTGATCGAACCTATGCATACAGTATACCCAACTTTTCATTATGTGTCGATCACTCTTACAAACTGTTACATCTTTCAAATAGGGTTGACTTTATAATGGAGAGGTAGTACACTTATATTATTGCAAGGGGACACCCATGGATGATATCTATCTCAATCGCAGCCAGACTCGGGAAGAGTTCTGGTCTCCCACAGGCCTGACGCAAGCGCAGCTGGCCGAAGAGCGCAAGAAGAATGAAGAGCAGCGTCAGTGGAACGAAAACACTGCTAAGGGCAGTGACCAGCGACCGATCCACGACGGCGGCAACTGTTCGCACGGCTACAGGGACATCATCTAGTAGTAGACCAACAAGGATCCTTGTGCTATAGTATTAGCACAGTAAGGAGCACATCGTGACCGACAAAGGCAAGAGTCTGCAACAAATGGTTAACCAGCTCAATGCAGAGATGCGTAAGCTGGAGATCCTGACTTCCAAGTTCGATCACGACACAATCTGGGAGGTATACAAGACCAATGCCGACATCGAACAACTCGAGCTCGTGCATCAAGGCCTGGATCGTGACATTGCTGAGAGCAAGATGACACGCCTTTTCGCCGCGTCGGGTTACGAACAAGACCTGATGCTCCACAACCGCAAGACGCAGATGCCCATGGCTCTGCTGTTCAGCGAACGCACCAAACAAGCTCGCGGGGAATGTCAAGGATGAAGAAGGTTCTGATCCTCTACCGGAAGAGCAAGTTCTATCCGGATCCGGTCGTCTGCTGCGCCATTGAAGTCATCGACGGCAGCTACGTCGATGCCATGCGTCAACGGGATGCGTGGGTGCATAACTTCACGCAGAAGTTTCCCGAGTTCAAGGATGCAACCTTTTCAACCGAAGAAACTGAAGTGATCTAGGAGTAATCATGCTCTGCTCACATGGTGTGCCGTACGAGTCCCGCTGCTCTCACTGTGCCCAAGAGGCTATGGAAAGAGTGCGAAATCAGGCGAAATTTACACCGCCCAACAAGGACGACGTGTCCGAGCAGCAGAGACATGACTTCTGGGCACAGATCTATCGTCAAGGTGTTGACAAGCCGGTCTACTGACCACATAATACATACATGGAACAGCACCTGCGTGATCAGATCAAGCAAGTAGCGGATGAAGTTCGTTACTGGGCTGAATGCACTGCACCCAGTCTGGGGCATGACGAAGAAAGCCTCAGTGGCATGTGTGCCATTGCTAGTGCCGAACTGTGGAAGAAGTTGCGCATGCGTAGCATCCACGGCACCTTGCATGTGGCCGAACACGACTGGGGTTCGCATGCCTTCCTGATCATCGACGACCATGTGGTTTGCGTCACGGGCACTCAGTTCCCCGAGTTTCGAAATCAACCTGTCGTGATCATCCACAGCAAGGAAGCTGAGGTTCACGAATACTATCAATCGATGTGGGAGTTCATGACTCCCAAAGAGCTCCGCGAGTGGCAGCAACGCTATCGCTGGCCCAAGAACCAAACCGCAACGGCATAAAGATTTCAAATGAGCGTCCAGCAGAGACTCAGTGTTGCCCAAGAGGCGATGCAGATGACTCCGTACACGCACCGGTATGCCGGCCGTGAACTCATGCTATTCGAGAAGTGGGAGATCCTTTTCGAAGGGCAGGTGGTTCGTACGATCACCGGGGTCGACAACGACTTCATGGTCCACATGATCTGGATGATGAATACTGCCTACTCCTGCGGTTACCTGAGCGGCCACACGGCAGGGCAATTTTACAAGGAAGAACCTGCGGTCTGATTTGGATTCCTAAATAACAAAAATAAATCAGAAACCCGGATTGACCTTTGTGCGCAATTTGCGTACACTATACGCATACACACAGAAGGATCTGTAAATGCTGCACAGTGTCGAACAAGTCAAGGCCGCTATGGCTCTTAGCACGGAAGAGCTGCGTCGGATTACCGAATCAAGCGGTTACCGCAGCGAAGGCTACAAGAGCGCAGAGTGCTGGGGCATGAACGAAAGCGGCCGCTTTGTGTACTTCGTCGAATATATCGATAGTACCAATGGCAACGGCATGTGCGAGGTCTACATCACCATCAAGGCCGGTGGCGGCTACGAATTGGAGTTCTGATCATGAGCATGCGTAAGCATAAGCGAGTCGTGCAGGCTCGCATGAAGCACGACCTGTTCTACAACTTCCCCATCGGGCAATGGTTGGATCGCTTCAAGATGATCCCCGTGTCGCCCGAAGTGAAGAGGCTCTCCGAGGAATTCTGCAAGCAGATCTTCGAAAACGGCAAGACGATCGCCATCGATGGTGTCGACTTCTTCATCACCGAACCCCACATCCAGCACGAGATCTGGAAGCGTATGCAACAAGAAAAGCTGATCGGCAACGAACTGCCGGGCAGCAACGTGGTTTTCGAAGGAGCTACTAACTGAGTTTCATCTTCCTGTAGACCAGAACCCTCAGTCCTGCTATAGTAATGACACTGCAATAACGCAGCAACAAACGTGGAGCACACTGCAATGAAGCGTCTTTTCCGAGTCAACAACGAGTTCTTCGGCGACAAGAAGGCTGCCAAGGCGGCCCGTGGCGAACCGACCAAGAAGGCCCAGACCGAGACCGTGAACGGCCGCACGATCCACTACCCGGCGACCTACGCCAGCAAGGTGGAACTGGGCCCGGATCACCGCCACTACGCCGGCCGCTGAACCCCCAACCGTCAACGACAAGGAGAACTGCAATGCTGAAGATCACCGTCAAGCGCGAGAAGGTCACCATCGACGACCGCCGTGCCGTCATCGTGCTGGCCCGCGGCCGGAAGCCGGCTGACATCGCCAAGGTCCCGCAAGAAGCGTTCCTGCGCCAGCAGCTGAAGGCGCGCATGGGCATCGCCAAGGACGAACCGGCTTCCGAATCCATCAAGGAAGCGGCCAAGCAGATGGCTGCCGCACTGGCCCCGGCTGCTACCCCGGCCAAGGAAGAAGCACCGGCGGCGTGAGTTTCCGGGGGAGGCGTCGCATGGGCCTGTGTGCCCCGGACACGAGTTCCGTAGCCTCCCCCATTTTTCTTCCTTCTGTTGACAACAGGCCCCAACGCCTGCATAATACAGACATCGCAACAAGGACTGCAACATGCTGCCGAATCGAATCCCCACCGGGCTGCGAAACACCACCATCCCGAATCCCGTGGACCTCAAGGGCAAGCGCGGCTACCGAAACGCCTACCAGGGCAGTGTCGATGGCTACGACTTCCTGAAGCAACGCCAGAACTTCGAGGACCTGCAGGCACGCCTGGCCGAAAGCGGCGAGATGCTGGTCGAAGTGGCCGGTGTGATGTACGACGGTGACAACGGTTACAACCACCGCTTCGTGGCAACGAACAAGTCGGGCACCATCGTCTGGCACAAGTACGTCGGATACGCTGCCCAGAGCGGCCAGAACCACGTCTTCATCCACGGTCGTCGCATCAAGGTCAGCGTCTTCCTGAAGCTGGGCCTGGGCGAACGCCATGCGCTGATCTCGGGCAAGGAAGACTTCATCAACAAGGTCTTCACCAAGAAGCGCATGAGCTTCCTCGACGAAGCTGGTTCGCTCTGGTGCTGAGTTCCGAGGGGCCTGTGATCCCGATGCGCAGAACGCCGGTTGGGCCCCTCTTCTTTTCCTGTTGACAGCTGATCCCAGCGGTGCTATTATATAGACACTGCAACACACAAGGACCAAGATGAAGTACGCTACGCTCATCAACGCTGTCGCTGCAATCCAAGGTGCCAGCTTCATCGGCATCGACACGCACACCGACGTCAAGCTCACCGGCGGCAAGTCCAACCCGCAGCAAGGGCGCGTCACGAAGCGCATGACGGGTGCGACGGTGATGGCCTTCACGAACCAGAACGTGAACGCCTACAAGGAAATGGTCCAACGCCGCCTGGGCAAGGAAGGCAAGGACCCGCAGGACTTCCAGCTGCACGAGCGCGCATGGGGCACCCGTGTCCCCAACATGCCCATCGTGGAGCACAAGGGTTCCTACTACCTGGAAGTGATCTTCCTGAAGCCCGGCCAGGTCGAATACCTGCTCGACGGCGTGGTGGTCCCCGAGTCCGAAATCCAGGGGCTGCCGCCCAAGCGTGAGGCGGAGCAAGGCGGGCTCGACGACAAAGTCATCCTGCGTGACTTCAAGGCGGAGAGCATCACCGAGCTGCGCATCAACGGCCAAGCCTTCAACTAAGGAGCAGGCATGCTGACTATCGCCAAGCTGGCCGAACAGTTCCCCATCCGGGAACGTCGTACCACCCAACCGGGCTGCATTAGCAAGCCCGTAACGGGTTGGATTCCGTACGCCTTCTACGAGGCACACCTGGCGGAGATCAAGGCTGCACGCAAGGCCCACCCCAGCAAGACCCGTGCCTACTACAGAGGGCCGCGTGCATGGACGGGCGCTTCGACCACCGCGGTGAAGAACGCACGGAGCGTGGTCATCTACGCAGAAGGTCGCTAAAAAAGCAAGGGCATATTCCTGCCTAAGGTTTTCACCTAAAGGTTGACGTGCGATTCCTGTAGTGCTATTATATAGACACTGCACAAACACAAACGGGAACCCAAGATGATCTTCCTGTCCCACATCTACCGTCAGTCGCACACGGACTTCTTCTGCGCACAGCAGGACCAAGTGTACGGCAACCTGGTGCGAATCCCCACTCCCCAAAACGAAATCGTGGACCTCCAGTGCATGTACTGGATGGGCGGCGAACTGTAAAAGGAACACATCATGCTGCAACAACTCATTCGTGAAGCGGTGCGTCAAGCCCGGGAAGTGGATTCCGAGGTCAGCTTCCGTGCCAGCTACGGCGGCCGCGGCATGTATGACCGCCGCTGCATCGGTGTCGTGGGTTCCAACTCGGAATGCCAGCGCGTGATTGCCAAGAGCATCGTGATGCTTCGTGAGAAGCTCAAGACGGTGCAGCTGGGTTCCAGCGAGGAGGAGCAGGACAAGGTGTTCGAGGAAGCGGTGATGACGCTGACGGAACCCTGCGAGGACTCCATGGGCCGCAGCGTGATCTTCTACTGGCCCGAGCTGTCGGCCATCGACACCAGCGATGAAATGCCCGATGTGCGGGACTTCGAGGACTTCGAGGAGTACCAAGAAGCCCTGGCCGAATGGAAGGATGCGCAGGAAAAAGTGTAACAGTGGTAGACTGCAGGAGCCGATTCCTGCATAATACAAACACTGAGACACAAGGAGTGCAGCATGACTGACATGAACGAACTGGTCGACCACTACCTGGACCAAGAAGGTTGCCGCCGTACAGAAGGGCGTGCCGGTCTGGTGATGCTCGCCACCCTTTCCCAGGGTCTGGGCTACAAGGACCCCATGTACTTTGGCCAGTTGACGCCGAAGGCTTCCATGGGCGACCTAATGGAGTTCTTCCAGGACAACCCGGGCGCAGTGCAAGCCGTGGTGGAATGGGTCAAGGAACAGCGGGCCCCCGAATGGCAGGAGAAGCTGCTGGAGATCTGCCCGGATTTCGATTCCGAGGAAGAGCTCAGCAGCCACGAGGACTATCGCCCGGACTGAGATGTAACACTGGTAGACAGGCGGTTCCTGGTGTTGCATAATAAGGTCATAGCAACACAGCACAGGAGCAAAAGATGAAGGAACTGATGACGCGTAAGGAATTCATTGCTTACGCTCACGAAGTCCTCGATCCCGAAGCCCTGGAGTGCCTGTACGAGCGCATCTCCGAACACAACGGGGAGGTGGCTGCATTCGGTGATAGCTGGCCTGGCGCTCTGGTTCAGATTCATGATTCCGTAGGTCGTGTAAAGAGCATCGAAGCTCGCCTGGCACAACTGGAAGGTCGCGCCCCCCGCGATTTTCGATTCCGCATCTGCTCACCTCGCTAATCTACTGGAGAATATCATGGGTTATGGTACCCGCCCTGGCAGCCTCGGCCACACCATTCAGACTTTCTGGCCGGATGACACCGACACGGAGATGTACCTGGATGCATCACAGATCTGGACTCTGACCGAAATCCAGGCACGCATCGACGAAAAGTGGCCCGGCGCCTCTTCGGAGAACATCCTCTTCAGCAGCCAGAAGATCCACACGGACTGCCTGGGGTACGACCTCTACGACCCCTTCGACTACACGGATTTCATCATCATCCGGCGTATTGTGTAACAGAGGTCGACGCCAGGAACCGGTTCCTGCATAATACACACATTGCAGCAAACAACTGGAGCACACAATGACCCCCGTCGAACAAGTCCGTGCAAAGATTGCCCAGGTCATCGAACTGGCCAAGGTGCGCTACGGTGTTGACCTGTCCCGTGTACCGGTTTCCTTCAACAAGGGCCGGGCTGCTGGCTGGGCTTCGTGGCAGCTGGATCGCCGCACTGGCATCACCCACTACAAGGTGAAGTTCAACGTGGACATGATCATGCGTGGTGATCCTGAAGTCCTGCGCGACATGGTCGAGGACACCATCCCGCACGAATACGCACACATCCTGTGCTTCATGCGCCCGGAACTCGGCAGGAACCATGATGCGGGCTGGCGTTCGGTGTGCATTGCGCTGGGCGGCAACGGTCGCGCTACTCACGAACTCGAAGTGGTCTGCGGGCGCGGCACGACCTACGAATACACGACCACCACCGGTGAAAAGGTGCGACTCGGCGACAAGAAACATGCGCAGGTGCAGCGCGGCGTCCCGATCACCTACCTGAAGAAGTCGCTGGGTTCCGTCAACCAGTACTGCGCCTACAGCATCGTGGGCATGAATGGCCGCACGCTGCCGCAGCCCATCGTCAAGAAGGCCGTCAACGATCCGGAAGCCATCGAGCACGCCAAGAAGATGCAGGACCCGGTGGAATTCGTCAAGATGCTGATCAACCGCCCCGTGACCTTGACGGTTACCGACCTGACCGGACCCAAGCCCAAGGTCAGCAAGGTGGCGCTGCCTCCCTTGTGCCCGCCCCCTGCAAGCCCCGCAAAGGCCCCTGCAACGCTGCCGCAGGCGGGCGAGTCCAAGGCTGCTACGAGCCGGCGGATCATGCTGTCTGGTTATCAGTCCGGCAAGAGCTACGAAGAAATCCTGCAGGCGATGATCGCGGCGAATGGCTACGACAGGCAACTGGCCCGTGGCACGTTCAAGGCCAATGCCCCCAAGGTCGGCATCCCCGAGAGTTTCTACAAGTAATAGACAGGGAGGAACCTCCCTGCTATAGTAACGACATCGCAGCAAGGAGCACAACATGCCCATGACACTTGAGCAATGGATTGCAGCGGTCTGTGCCGCAACGAAACAGACACGAGACCAGCTCGAAAGGAAGCCCTATCATGTGTCTCTTGCAGACATGCATGATGCTGGCCTGAGTGTCGAGGAAGCGGTTGACGAATTCACCGAAGAATGAAATGCCCATGACGACCGAACACCTGGAGCGACTCATGCGCGGTCAGATCCGCTCCACGGACATGTGGGTGGATCAATGGCAGCGGTACAAGGATGTCGCTGCCATGCGAAACGTCGCCTTGGCCCTGGGCAAGTTCTACGGTCTCCTGTCGGCCTACATCGCCCTCAACGACGGCGAACTGGAGATGCCCGGGGATTTCAAGACCAAGCAGATCGAATACGGCGAGGTCTACAACACCCTCGGTCTCAACGAAGTCGTCGGGCTGCCGCGATGAGCTGGGACTTCGACGCAGTGATTGCCGAGGCGAAGCGTCGCTACGGTAAGGCGGTGTGCATCGACATGATCGGCGACGCCCTGGAAGAGGACACCTTCAACGACGCAGTCCAGATGATCCTCATGGACAGCGTCATGTGGGATTCACCTCGCGGTGATCCCATGGATCCCGACATCTGGGCAAAAATCCTCCCGGCCAAATAGATGTAACAACGGTCGACAGTAGGAACCGGTTCCTGCATAATACAGACATTGCAACACAACGCAGGTCGTAAAATGTCCGACACCAAGAAGCCCCGCAAGAAGCAAGTCCTCGACGCCAAGAGCAAGAAGACGATCGGTCAGCTGCTGGCGGCTGCTGCGGCAGGGTTCCTTCCCGTTGCCAGCTACTGGCTCGCACACGAAGAAGTGAAGCAGAACGCCTGGCTCGCTGTGCTGGTCGTCGCTGCCTTGCTGTTCAGCGCGCCCACGCTGGCGGAATGGGCAACCAAGTGGTGCAAGAGCCAGTGGAAGGCCTGGGGCTTCACGATCCTGCTCGAGGGCGTGATGGTTTTCAGCCACACCAAGGAACTCGCAATCACTGCGTTGGTCATCCTGGCTGCCATCAACTGCCACGCGGCATACCTGGCCGCGGCCGCCAAGGTTCCCAAGATTCGTGAAGCACGCCGTTGACAGGCGGCACCTGCTGTAGCATAATACATGCAACAAGGAGTTCACATGAAGGTTCTCAAGGTTCTCGGATACCTGTTCTGCCTCGGCTGCCTGCTGACGGTGCTGGTGATGGCGAGTGGCTGTGCTACTGCGCCCGATGATGTCACCCACGGCAAGCTGGTTTCCAGTTGGTGGGAGTCGCTGGAAGGCAAGAAGGACTTCTGGGTCTGGGACAAGGTCACGCACATGTGCCAATACGCTGACGGCACGATCATCAACGCAGGCCGCAAGCCCTGCCCGTAAACGGTTGACAGCAGGTTCCTGTTCCTGCATAATACAGACATCGCAACAAGGGAATAAGACATGCTCTTCGCATACGTCCTCTTCGGCTTCGCCCTGGGGCTGTTCATGTCCCTGGTCTGGAAAACCAGCGACTGGGTAAACGTCACCCTGAAGGTGATGTGGGTGGTCTGGACTCTCTGGTCGGCCGCGTTCCTCCTGGGCATGATGGCTTCCTACATGAAGGACATCGGCTCAACCATCAAGGTGTTCTGATGAAGGCCTTCCTGCTACTCGTCATCACGGCCGTCTTTGCCCTTGCTGCGGGCATGACTGCCGAAGTAGGATGGTTCTACGCTGCCGGTGGATTTCTGGCGTGTGCGGCCCTGTCCCTGTCTGCCTCCATGCTGGTCTACCTCGGCTATCCTTCGTCGCACGGTTGACACTTGGTTCCTGCGGTGTTATTATATAGACACTGCAACACAACGAGGACACGCAAATGTCGCTGAAGAAGTTCATCGAGCAAGAAAACCGTTTCCGCACCTTCGTCAACCAGCAACTGATCAACGAAGCGGCCATCGACAACACCGTCGCGCAGGAACTGTTCCGCAAGCTGAACTCCAACCTGTCCCCCGAAGTCCTGTTCGCCGACGGTGAGCGTCCCCGGGCCAAGGCCATGGCCCTGCGCAAGGTGTACATGCAGGCCATCGCCGACCTCAAGGCCAAGGGTTTCGTGCCCGAGGAGGAGCTCTACAATGTCTGATCCCAGCATCAAGACCGTCAGCTTCCCGCTCCGCATCCTGGAGGAACTTTTTCCTTCGGAGACCGAGGAGGGGCAAAACGTCAAGCCCACGATCAGTGCTACCGCACGGGCTGCTGCCGAGCTCGACGTTCCGTGGCAGGAGATCCGTTGGGTGGCCCCTGACGTCTTCGAGATCCGCTACGGCAGCAGCTGGGTAGCCACAGCGTTCTCCGAGGATGGTCGCAAGGTTCGTTTCCACAGTTCCGATGAAGGCGACTTCCGAGACGAGGATGCTGAGCACTTCGAGGACATGTAACAGTCGTTGACGCACGGCTCCGGCAGTGCTATTATATAGACACTGCAACACAGGACACAAACATGCAAGTCTATCGCGGAGTTCGTTCAACCGAGCCGGCAGACAACGTCACCGTCACGGCGAAGACCAAGGAGCGTGTGAAGGGTGTGATCATCTACCCCTACTCCGCCCCGCAGAATTTCGACGTGAAGCACGACGGCCGCACGTTCGCGGTGGGCTCTGGTAGCTCCAAGCAGCGGTTCTACTTTCGTCAAGGCGGCTGCTGTGGATCCTGCATGCCGGGGTGCTGCCCCTTGTAACAGTCGTTGACACACGGCTCCTGTGGTGCTATTATATAGACACTGCAACACAACGAGGCAAACATGCTCGGCAACAACAAGGCCATCCAGCAGGCCGACAATGCTGGCAAGACGAAGCTGACTGCGGTCACGATCGGCCACGGGCACTACCGTCGACAGTTCTTCGTCGAGCTGGTTCACAACAGCAAGGGCGAAGCAATCCTCCCCCAACATGTACTGGACAACCTGCTGACGCAAGCCGGTGTCCGTCGTGGCCAAACCTACACCGTGAGCTGAACATGGCAAAGAATTCCCCCAAGCGTGCCCCGAAGTACCTCGAAGTCACCGTGAAGGTTCCCGTCGAGCTTCTGGTGACCACTGCCAAGGATGCCGGCTGCAAGGCTACCAAGCGGCAGGTCTACGATGCGATGGTGAAGAACTCGAAAGCCATCTCGCAAGACCTCGTCGACGTGTGGGCAATGCAGAACGGCGAAGACGACGCCGAAGAAACCCTGATGGGCCTGTTCGGCGAGGACTGGCTGGAGAAACACACCATGACGGCCTCGGATTTCATCTGAGGTTGACCTGCGGCTCCTGTTGTTGCATAATACAAGCATTGCAACGCAGGAGCTACGCAAAATGGGACACCCGTACAAAGCAGTCCTCACCTACAAAGCCAAGAAGGGCATGTTCCCTGCCATGCGTGGGGAGATCTACGAGGGCGACATCCGCATCGGGACCTTCAAGCGTGGTCCCACCGTCGACCACTTCGTGCCTCCCATCGAGCACAAGTTCTTCAGCGAGGCTGCCAAGAGTCGCTTCAGCGGCTTCGCAGACTGCCTCTCCATCGAAGAGACCATCGAGGCCATCATCCCTGGTTGACAACACACGACCAACCTGCTAGGATACACACATGATGCAACTGATCAAGACCGAGCTCTTCATGGACAAGAACCTGAAAGGGTTCTTCCTGGAACTGCTCACCGACGGCACCAATGCACTGGTATGCATCGAGGGCAACCCTTACTTCATCAACACGGAGAAGGTGCAGACTCTCGAAGACCTCGGGGCGGTGTTTTACAACGTGCGACTCGACGTGTTCGGGGCCGTGATCAAGCTGCTGCAAGGGGCGCAAGACCCCAGCATCCTGTCGGATGCAATCGCAAGGGAGTACGCATGATCCTGTACGGATATATCTTGCCAGTGGTGCTACTGGTACTGCTCTTCGGTCTCATCGTCTGGAATGATCGGAGCAAGAAGGGCCGGGCAGGCATCACGGTGAGGGACTTCTTGATTGGAGTCCTTCTCGTAGTCACACCGGTACTCAATATCGTTGTGTGCCTTGCACTCATCTACTTCATCTTCGACCAACACCAAGAGTTCGAATTCCTGAACAAGGAACTGTTCTGATGTTGACCTTCCCCATGGTCTTCCTTTACCTCCTGCTCGCTTCAGTGGGCAGCGAGGTTCTACCTCCAGTGGATTATAAGGCAGTTTCCAAGGCCGAGATCCAGATTCAAGAACAGGTTCCGCCGGCAGATTCTGCAGACAAACCTTGAGGTCAGATTCGGTTTTTTGCTTGCACTTTGCAGGCGACTTTTAGCCCCTACAGCAAGAGATCAAGAGCCAATGCAGGCTCAGGTAGCAGGATCAGAATCAAGCCCCCTTGGTATTCATTGCCTTGTTGACCTGTTGCACACAACGCAGTACAATACACACATGAAGAAAGTAACCTGCACGCAGATCCTCACTGTCACGTTCGTAGGCATGTTTGTCTACGGTGCAGCAACTGGGGTCTGGGGTGCCGCACTGATGGCACTGGGAATGGCAGGCTTCGTTTACTGGGCTGATGGGTATTTTGACCGTCAGAACCGTGCCTGGCTTCTGCAAAGGAAGCGCTCGCGTGATACACTCACTGCGATGGCGGACGAAGATTGTGAATGTAGCGGGAGCTACATGTAAGAGTCTCCGAGTCGGAACTGGATTATGCTAGATGGCCGGCCGGTCTAAGACCGGTGAGAAGCTAAGCCTAATAATCCATACTCGATGGCGTGGTGTGAACCACAAACAGGAATAGGGTGGGTACCTAAATACCCACCCTTGACCTCTACCCTTAGGTAGGAATCCTACAGCCCCGTCTTGTTCAGAAGGGCATCCACGCGGGTCAGTTCGGCCTCGCTTCGCGCGATGGAGTCAGGGTCCAGGCTCGTCTGCTTGACCTGGTGGCCCATCTGTGCGAGCGTCTCCCGCACGTTGAAGCCCCACTGGCTGTCGGGCAACTTCAGATGCGTCACCTGGTCGACCAAGTATACACGAACTGCCATCTCAGATTCCCCTTTTTAGGTGTTGCGGTCACCCGAAAAGGCCCTTGCGGGCCTTGTCCGGGATTCTGGATCTTAGACCCAGTACAGCTTGGCCTTCTTGGCCGCAGCCGCCTTCTCCACCAGGGCCTTGGCGTCCTCGAAGCTCAGGCCCTCGGCAACCACCGTTCCGTCGGACTTCTTGCAGACCTTGAACACCGTCTGCTCCACCGGGGCGGCCTCGTTGACCGTCACCGTCTGGACGGAGGTGTTCTCCTTGACGCCTTCCGACAGCAGCGTGCCGCTGGGGATCGCCGCCGTTTCGGCCTGCATGCGGGCGATGTGCTGCTCGCGCGTCTCGAACGGAGCGAACACCAGCGCGTCACGCGCCATCGCGGCCTTCTCGGCGTTGCTCTTGCGCCCGCCCTTCTTGTCCTCCGGGCGACCCAGGCCTTCCACCAGCGTGGGGTTGGCGGTCTTGTAGTCGATGAAGGCCGTGTTGTAGTGCGTCGCCGCGCTGGCCAGGGTGATGCCGAACTCGCTCATCAGCACCGCGATGCAGTGCTTGCGGAAGGCGGTGTTGGCCTTCTTCATGTCGGTCCCGAACTCGCCGTTGACGCGCTTGGCGTTCTCGGTGGCGAACAGGTTCTTCGCGTAGGGACGGATGCCCTTGTCCATGTTGCGTTCCTTTCTGTGTACTGCGTTATTGCAGTGTCGTTACTATAGCGCGAAACAGTTCCTGCGTCAACCAATAAAGTGTAACAGTTTCTGCCCCGCTTCGCTGCGCGACACACATCGTGCAGCGCATGTTCGTAACTTTAACGCCAGAAACATCCACTGTCTACCATTGTTACACCTCCTTACATCTTGTGGATATGTGGATAACTTTGGACACGGCCAGCCTTGGGGCCACCATCCCCCTCTGTTCGACCCCTCCATTATAGCGCAAACAGGATCCTTGTCAATCCATTGTTACGTCTGTTACAGTGTAACAATGGTTGACGGGTGGAAGAATGCTTGTTATAGTTACGACACTGCAAAACACAGAGGCGTACATGAAACTGCAGGAGTTCATTGAGTTCTGCAAGCCCCTGCCCAATACAATGGATGACAGGGAGAGGGTCTACCTTGTCTACTATGACGACAAGGAGCTCTGCGAGGAGATCTACGCGGAAGCAGAAGGCAGGCTGGGTGTCAACCTCGAGGAAACCCCTGAGCCCATGCGGGCTTCGCTGGAGGCGATTGGGCTGCACTACGGCGTGGAGATTCTTGCTGATTGGTGAGATGTAACGAGTGTAACAGTGGTAGACGAAAGTCTGCCCCTGTTGCATACTACGAACATCGCAGCAAGGAGCAACGAAATGGAACTTCAACTCAACGCATACAGCACCCAAGGGCTCACCCGCTACCCCGCCCGTGGCCTGCTGGTGGGCGAGGCGAGCACGCTGGGCCTGAAGCCCGGGCATGTGTGGGATAGGCTCTACGACGATGCGTGCGACGAGGGTATCGCGCTTCGCAGCCACAAAACGGGCATGGTGTCAACCTGGCATGTGGTGGAAACCATCACGCAGGATGGCGAGGTGCTGGGCTGGATGTTGAAGCCCACAACGGAGTCCGTGTGGCGCATGCCCGAGCTCCGCAACTACCAACTCAACATCGTCAACGACTGAAGCAAGGGGCCTAAGCGCCCCTACAAGCGTTCGCGCAGCCATCAGCAGAGTCTAACACAGGCCCTGCTGGTCGCCGCTTGTAGGGCTTCTAAAACACCGGGCTGTTACATTTGCTTACATCTTGCCCGTTGACGGAATGCTCCAAAGGTCACATAATACAAACATCAACAACACGGAGCGAGAGATGCTGCTGATCAAGATCCTCCTGGCCTGGTTTGCACTGTCCTGCCTGTTCGCCTGGGGCTGGGCCCGCTTCCAAAAGGGCATCAACCCGAGAGGGGAATGATGTAACAGTGGTAGACAGGGAGGAAACTCCCTGCTACAGTATAGACACTGCAACAAGGAGTTCACATGCAACTGATCCACGAAATCATGCCCCTGGTCGGAGTCGGTGCTACGGGCCTGCTGGCGCTGCTGAGCGTCGCGGTGATGCTGGAGATGGCGCTGGAAGGCTCCAAGTGAACAACAGCAAGCAGATCCGCGAAGAAGCTGCCCGCCTGCGGGATGAGCTCATCTCCCACCGCGAGTACCTGCGCCTGCTTGCACGCTGCGGCGTGAAGCGTCAGCCCACGCACGGCTGGGTGGCCTGAAAGATGTAACACTGGTAGACGCAGGAAAGTTTCCTGCTATACTAAGAACATCGCAACAAGGAACACGCAATGAGCATCACTGCAAAGACCGACCTCCAGCTGTTCGAAATGCTCTGGAAGGCCCCGAAGGATGCAACCCTGGGGCAACTCCTGGAGCGCAAGCTGGCGGGCGATGAACTGGTCGCGCGGCACGGCGCCACCATGGCCCTGAGCATGTTCGGCGGCTGGTGCATGGCGGTGCAGAAGGATCCCGAGCTGGTCCCGAAGAAGTAACAAGATGTAATAGCGGTAGACGGAAGAGTCCCAATCCGCTATTATACAAACACTGCAAACAACGCAGCAACGCAAACAAGGAAGCAGATCATGGACAAAGGAATTCGCCCGTTCGCCCGAAACAAGTTCGTGGAACTCAACGAACTGCGCCGCAAGGGTGCCGCCCCGTACGACGGCAAGAAGGCCAACACCCTGTTCCGCAAGGACGTGATCGCGTCCCTGATGGAGGCGTTCGGCATCACGCTGGCGTCCGCTGCAACGCACTACAACGACGCCTTCCGCTTCATCAAGGAGCAGAACGCCGAGCTGGTCAGCGGCCTGGGCCGCCCGGAGGACAAGAAGGGCGGGCGCAAGAAGAAGGTGGTGGCGGAAGCCGCTCCGGAAGTCACCCGCGAGCAAGTGCTGACCAACATGCTGGCGGCCACGGGTACGGTGACCCCGGCGCTGCAGGCCGAGGTGGAAGAAGCGCAGCAGGCGGTGGAGCAGACGCTGGAAGCCGCGTGCGGCGAGGCCAAGGCGTTCGAGGAGGCGCTGGTCTAAGCAGATGTAACAGTGGTAGACGGGCGGAGCAATCCGCCCTATACTACATTCATCGCAACAAGGAGCGCAAGATGTACACCAAGGACAGCATCGCCGAGGTACCCACTGGCTGGTCCATCGACATCCTGGACCCGGATGGTGACTCGATCGCGACCCTGGATTTCGTCATGACGAAGGGGCAGCTCTACAGCGACTACGTGGAACGCTGCCTGCATGATCGTGCAGATGCCCTCCTGTCCCACCTGAACCGCGGCCTGTAACGAAGTGCAACAATGGTAGACAGGGGCTCCGACCCCTGCTATTATACAAACACTGAAACACAACGGAGCAACAGATGATTTTCGATCAAGCTCAACTCAAGGCCTGGTGGGATCACGTCTTCCGCAGCGTGGAGCAAGGCTTCCGCCCGCTCACGTTCGACCAGTTCCGCATCCGCACGCTGCTGGTGAAGTTCTGATGCGCTGCGAACTGTAAGCGAAAGCCTGTGCGCAGGCCGGAGCAGGTGGATTGTGCCACACCTGCCGTAAGAAGTCAATGGGCGTCGCGTAACACTTGCGAGGCGGATAGCGTAACCGTCAGATGTAACAGAGGTAGACCTGTGGCGTCGGAAGTGCAATAATAGCCACATGGATGATACAAAAGCACTCAACAAATGGCTTGCGAGCCGAGAACCCCGATGGGCGCTCAAGCGGTGTCTAAGGGAAGCCCAGGCTCGCTGCAGACAAGAGCTCAAGGAACTCAAGCCCCGAGCAATCCTCACCGGCGAGGTGGTCGCAGCACAGGACGTGAAGTTTCCCACCTGGAAGTAACAGAGGTAGACAGGACACATCCAACGCTGCATAATATACACATAGCAGCAAGGAGCACAAGATGGCAAAGGTCAGCATCCCGGAGAAGATCAAGAAGGCGTTCGAGGACTACGGGCACTCCTACACGCTGGACCAGGCAGTGGCGGTGCGCGACGAACCCAGCCGTGACTGGTACGCGATCCTCTTCAAGGTCGAGGGCGAGCTGTCTGCGGTGGACTTCCAGCGCGACATCAATGGCGACTGGGAAGTCAGCAACGACTACGTCGGCCCCTTCGACTCCATCAAGGAGTTCAAGGACGAGAAGCTCGTCAGCACCTGGTACTGAGATGTAACAGTGGTAGACAGGCATCCTGTGATGCCCTATACTACGAACATCAACAAGGAGTTCACCATGCACCAACAGATCCGCGGCGTCATCAGCCAACTCAAGTGGTTCCCCGGCCAGGTGGTGCTGGTTGATCTCACCGCGTCGGAGCAGAGCCCGCTGGGACGGCTCGTGGGGCGGCTGTACTACGACACCGACGCCATGGAGGTGGTTGACAGGGCCTGCCGCACGGGCTATCCGCACAACGGTGGCTTCCACACCTTCCAGTTCAAGGGCCCGGCCCGGGATGCAGTGGCCATGATGGAACTCTTCAAGGAGACCCTGGAGGATCGTACACGAACTGACGAGGAACGTCAAGTCTGCAACGAGTTCAGTTACGTCTCGCAGGAGATCCTGGCAGGCCGCCGCAAGGTGTAACAGTGGTAGACACAGGGCTCCGTTGGTCACATAATAAGAACATGGACAACACGGAGCACACCATGCAAGTCGAGCAAACCGAACTGCAAGAGCTGGAGTCGATCTACTGCGACATGCACAAGGATGTCTACGGCGTCAAGGCCCGCTGGTACCGTGCAGAGAGCGTGGAGCAAGCCCGCAAGGACATCGACCGCCTGAGCGAAGAGCTCCGCGTGCAGATGGAGCAGGACAAGGTGTTCCAGCAGGAGGCCATCAAGGCTTTCGAGGAGCTCGCTGCATCCTTCGGCGGCGTGGAGACGGCGAAGCGGTGGCAACACCAGGCCTACGGCACGGACGGCGATGACGAAGCCCTGGAGTACCGCATGGGCCTCCCGTTCGGTTACTTCAAGGAGCAGGCCGCAACAGTGTAACAGTGGTCGACCAAGGAGGGCTCCTGCTGCATAATACGAACATCGCAGCAAGGAGCCCAAGATGGAACAGATCAAAGTCCGGGTGTTTGGTCAGTGGCACGATGCGGAGTGGGACGAGGTGACAGGCCTGGTCTACTTCAATGGCATGCATGCCAGCCTGGAATGCTTCGAGCACTACCTCCGCGTCGTCTAAGGAACTACCATGCGTGAACTCCCCATCCACCTCCTGACCTGCATGCTGCTGGTCACGCCCCCGGGCATCATCCTGTTCATGTGCAAGCTCACCGACGGGGCCATCGAAGGCCCGGGCGAAGTGTACGACACCTTCTACGACCTGGTCGACTACTGCCTGAGCTGATCATGGAATTCCACAACGCCTGGTCGCAGGCCCTGCTCGATGAGTATAAGGGTCACAACGGGTCCCTCTGGGACTTCGCGGAGATGTTCTGCATGGGCCGCGAGATGTAACAGTGGTCGACAGGAGAACTCCTTCTTGCTATAGTAACGACACTGCAACAAGGAGCCCAAGATGATCGAGCGCAACGTGCATCACCAAGGTCGTACCCCCAGCCGCACCTGCATCGCCGCACCGGAGTTCGACAAGAACAGCGGCAAGTGGTCTGCGTGCTTCGAGACGTGGCGCGGCATCCCGGGCGACGAGTACAAGGCCTTCACGTGCGGCAGCGCCCCTCTGTTCAGCAGCGAAGCGGAAGCCTATGCCGCAGCAGACCGTGCGCTGGACACCCTGCAGGCCCTGGATCGGTTCCCCAACATGTGCGAGATGTGGTGAGATGTAACAGTGGTAGACAGCAGGTACCCATCCTGCTACTATACAAACACTGCAACACAACGGAGCAACGAAATGCAAGTCGGAACCCTGTTCACCCGCGTCATCCCGCAAGCTCGCAACCGTGGCTTCATGCTCATCGCGGGCTTCGAAGCAGCCCTGTCGCAGAAGACGATGGTGCGCTACGTGACGCTCAGCAGCCTGGCCAACGAGGCCATCTCCAAGGCCATGGAGGAAGTCACTGCCATGCTGGGCGCCAAGGAAGTCCAGGACGTGACCAAGGCTGATGTGCTGAAGCGCATCGAGAAGGCGAACGCCTTCTAAGTAAGGGCACACCAACATGCAAGCGCAAACCCCAGGGGAGAAGGAGGCCTATCAGAAGGGCGAGGCCATTGGTGCCAAGTCGCCTGACTGCTCAGGCTTCCTGCGGAACCCGTACCCTGAGAAGACCCGCCTGCACACCCTGTGGGGCCTGGGCTGGTGCAAGGGGTTCAGCGAAGCCCCGTAAGGGCCCTACAGCAAGCAAACGGAGAAGCCCTGCTACCAGAGTAGCGACCCACGGAAGCGACAGCGTACAGGGCTTCTAACCAATGTTCAACCACTCCCCGGAGAGATGTAACAAAATGTAAATGTGCTTGCACAGTGAGCTCCATTGCGCTATTATATAGACACTGCAACACAACGAAAGCGCAACATGAGCAACGTGCAAAGCAAGAAGCAAGAAGCCCTCGCAAAGCTGCAAGCGGCGCGGGCCCTGCTGGACCAAGTGGGTGCGCTGATGGCGGACGCAACGGAGGTGCTGGAGACGGTGGGGGCATACACGGAGCACGGGGTCACGGACGTGTGCGGCGTGGTGCGTGACAGCATTGGTGAGCTGGAGGAACTCGTCAACGACTACGTGAACTAACACAGAACACGGAGGGGCGCAAGCCCCTTTACATCTTGTTACACACAGTGAGGTAGAAGCTGAGATGTAACAAAATGTAAATGATGTAATAAAGGTTGCGCAAATCCCAGTCAGCCTGTATAATTTTTAGGAGGTGGGATCTGAATGACCGCGGGCAAGCCGCAACTAAAAAATTCCGGGCTATCCTATAGGGCCATTTTTCTGCAACTATTCCGGGCTATCCTATAGGGCCACTTTTTCTGCAACTTTTCCGCCTGCACAATAATTCCAAAATGGCATACATACAAAAATATCCGTACTACGTAGTATTCAAATACTTCGTTCGCTATTACTGCATGCAGAATTATTACGGGGCCTTCAGAGACACGTTTAAGAAAGAATACCAAAACTTCATCGCCGAGCTAAAGGAAACTGTTCCGGAATTTCAAGAAGCTTGGGAGTCAGTTGGAATAAACGAACTACTTGTTATATTCGTTCCTTCAGAAGAGGATGCTACATTGCTAAGACTGAAGTATGGAAAATATTTACAAAACTCATCCTTACGTACTTAAATAACAATCTCAGATTATGAATTACAATTATACTATCCTGCGTCACGATCTAACTTTTACTGATATCTATGCTAATGGAATTCTTCCAAACATTGGTAAATTGCATGATGAGCTCTTGAATACTTTCGGTAAAGGTAGATATAATCTAACGTGGGAACAATATGGTAATAAAGACATTGTATGTATAGCAGTATATACTGAGGAAGATTATACGATCTTAAAGTTAAAATTTTCGGCTCACGGAGCAGCGGAGCTATAGTGGATTACGGTGAGATTAGGATGGGGCTATGGTGATACAAGTATATCAGAACTCAATGGAATTAGATATAGAATCATTCATTCCACCTAGTTATGATGCTGAAAAGATCTCACATTCATTCGGTGTATTTGTATACGATTGGGTAAGAAGAAATCTCAACACCGAAGTAGATTACATTTATGATACGATGAGAAATTATCTTATTGTAGGATTTACATTACCTAATGAAGCTTCATATCTAGCCTTCAAGCTTGCATCCCCTTTCAAAATTTATGCATTCAACACTACAACATACGAATGGTATAGATGAATAATTCGTTATACTTTAGTCAGGATTATCCGCATTGTTGTTTTTATCTTACTGATATGTATTGTGCTAAGAGCCTTGGCAATTTAGAAATTAGGAAGATTATTACTGAAATGCTTGTATGGTTACAAGACAATAAGGTAGATTTTTGTTGGTCGGATGAGAAGACAGAACTAACTGATTTGAAATCTATTGTGCATGTTGTTGCGGGGCTTATGGATAAACCAATTACCAATAGTTTTAGTGCTGCTATCCTATTTAAGAATATAGAGGATATGACTGCTTTTGTACTTAGGTTTTCTATAAACTCGCAGTATGCTAAGACTGGATATACAGGACATATTAGGTTTTGAATATGCCCGTAATAAAGCTTTACAACAATGCAGGTATTACGCGATTGCCTTGGGGAGAATACTTTAGCACGATAAGGGATATGGAGATCTGGTTAGAAGAGTTACCGGTCTTTGAAAATTATTATATCGAATATGATAATGAATATGATAACGAAGGTGCAACTATTAAGACCCCTATTGCCATACACATTGAAAATCCTGAGATAGCGGTATTGTTTAGGTTGACGTTTGGACTATAATGGATACACAGTGTTTTATTATCCTTCCTGGGCATATTATGTACTTAACGGATTGGGAGGGATGGTTAAAAAGAAATAATGTTCCGGGGAGTTGGAATATAAATTCTAATTATATTCTTTTTGATGATCCCGCCGATGCCCTGGCATTTAGGTTAACTTTTGGTTTATAATATGGTAGAGGTTAGGTTCTTTGATTACTTTAGGAATTTAGGTAATAACCAAACTCGTACATTAGAAGAAGAACAGAATATAATGGAAGATTTCTGTGCAGAGTTACTTGAGGATGGGATACCACACAGACTTAATGGTCTAACTATTTTTAGTTACCGAATCGAATTTGAACATCCTGAAGATGCTGTAGCCTTTAAACTGAAGCATAAAATATGACAAGAATATATCTACCTTTTACATTCTATTGGTTGGAAAAAGAGGACACGAACCAGGCAGAATACATCGGCTGGTTTAAGGAAAACAATATTGAAGCAAATCTAGATTACAAATATTTTCCGGGTGAGCTACAGACATCTGCACAGCATACTGATAATGTCGGCAATCATGGTTCCACCGTAGTAAATTATATTCTGAAATTACCTTACTACGATTTTGTCGATCCGGAATTAGCTCTTGCTTTTAAGTTAAGGTTTGGACTATGAGTAGCCATTTACAATATCCGCAGTATCCCTATTCTTCTAGGGTTAGAGTAGAGATAGAGGAACTCTGGGATTGGGCTAAGAATGCTAAACTTGAGAATACTGATTACATTTCGATGTTTGGCATTAGTTCTGGAATTAATAAGAGTTACACGGTTAAATTTAGAAAAGAAGAGGATTACCTAGCCTTTTTAATTAAGTTTAGTGATAGATTGATATGACAAAAGAAATTACCGACGAAGACAGAATCTATGCCAGGCTTTCCGGTACTCCTGTATTCTTGATAAACCGTAAATATCAGTACGCTGAATTTAATAACGAACTCCTGGGTAAGAGGCGTTACACCTTTAAGTTTAAAAACGGATACGGTGCAAGTATTATTGAGACATCGTCTACATTGAAAAATTTGTTTAAGCTAGAAATTCCTAAATATGAATTAGGTATCTTGGATTTTGATTATCTTGGCTTACCTTGTTTGAATTACGATACTGGTATTGCTGATGATGTAGTAAGAGGTGATGAGGAATTAATGGAAAGTCTATTACAGAAGGTAGAGGCATTAGAAAGTAAATTTAATCCTGATTTGCCCGATGATATGAAATTATAGACGTAGATAAATGAATAAAGAAAATGTGCTTTTCGGCGCGTCGGCTACGCCTCCGACTAGGGAACCGCTCTACCGCCGACCCGATTTTAAGTATGTTTCCTTTACCAAATTTGAATTTACTGAGCGCAGACAGTATATAGATAGGTTTAGGCCCTGGATAGAACAGAATTGCGAACTGTACGAATACAATGTTTCTTATTTAGGTTATAGATCAATTGACGACCCCGATTACAATGACTATATTGTCGGTGTAACTATGTCTGAAGAGGATGCACTCATGTTTGTTTTGATGTTTAGGGAACTATCATGATGCTCTATCGAACCAATTTGGTTTTAGAACATTATAGTGCTGGAGTCGAGCGTTGGAGGAAGGTTCGCGAACTGATAGATTGGTGTAATAAGCACGTTGGTGCAAATAATTGGCGTTACTACGGTGAATATACTGAAACTCCTTTCGATATCTGTTTTAGGTATGAGGAAGATCTACTACTTTTCAAATTGTGTTGCACATGAAGATTGATCCATTAATGGCATATAAAATCGAGGACTGCTTCAAGGATCCTGTGAAGATAAAGTTCAAGACAATCGATCCTGATATCGGTGGGCTGGCCATGTGGTGCAAAGAGAATGACATTCTCTTTGATTGGATGCGTTCGGCGGCATATAATTATATTTGTGGAATTATTCTTGAACGTGAAGATGCAGCAATTGCACTCCTAAAATTTGAACTTCTATAAAATGCTAACAAGAATTGATACTACAGGGCTGTCGGAGCCATTGAATTATAAGAAATATGTCGCATGGTGCAGGTCTCAAGGATATAATCCCTTCACTGATGAAGATTTAAAGGCATACGGATTGTGTAATTTAACTCTTGTGGCCTTACCGAAGGGACTGGACCTAATGTTTATGTTGACATTTGGTGGCACCATAGCAGAGGAGTGGAAGGATGAAGTTCCAGTATCTTAATTCCCTGTATAATGAGGTAACCGGTACCAAGCAACAATTCGAACTGCAAAAAGTTTTTAAGGATTGGTTATTGGCTAATGTCGGGGAAGAATATGATGCAAGAAAGAGTCTCGAAGTCAAAGATTGGGCTTGGTCACTGACAAGATATTCTAGTGATGGCGTACCACGCGGAATCTATTTTACACGAGATGAGGATGCGGTAGCATTTCGTTTACGTTTTGATATAGGCGATGGGAGATAAATAATCGAATTATGTGAGGTACCCAATGCCGGACTATAAAATGATTGATGTATTGAAGAATGATACTAATGCATTTGACATTTATAGGTTGGTAGAAGAATGGTGCTTCGAGCACATACCAAGAGAGCGATGGAGATTTGATTATTCATCCACAATATGCGTCCGAGGGGTTGATATTCCCGGACGCATTATTTTTAGGTCAAAAGAGGATGCTACTGCCTTCCGGCTAAAGTTTCCAGTGTGACACTTAAATACTACTTTATTGATCTAGATAGAACATTAGCAAGGACAGAACCAAGTAGGCTGTGGGACCTGTATTATCAAGTCAATAGTTGGTTATTGTTAACAGTTGGTGCATTTGATGAGAGTTGGCGATGGGAATATATTATAGGAAAGACATTCCCTCATGGGATCTGGATTGACACAGAGGAACATTATCTATTATTGCGCCTTACCTTTGGCGAGCTAGATGTTAGGGAACCTAAGACCGATTATGAAGGACTCGGTAACTCAAATTGAAATCATCCGTTTGACTAGAGTGTAGCTCTTTGTTAATATAGCTCTAACTTTTGACAGGCACACAAATGGAACCTATCACTATTCATATTGCACTTGGTGTTGCAGGAATTGCTGCACTTGGTGTGGGCTGGTTTGCTATCAGAAAAACCGAGAAGAGTCGTAAGCTTGTTGACCTTGCTAAGGAACGCGCTGAGCTGCGTGCCGTTGAGAAGGCCGCGGAACTTGCACGTCAACGCGAACAGGGCGTCTACGAACTTCCTTCCACACATCTTAATGTAGGTGGAGTCGATGTAAGGCCTATCCTGTTTGATACAGGGTTTGATGACCTAATTGATGATACTGCGGATGGTCGCGGTAAACTCACAGAAGAACAGAAGCAGACTATTGCGTTGATTTCTCAAGGTATTGCACCGGCTATTAAAGTTGAACGGAAGCGCCATATCCTGGGTATGTCTCTTTCTAGGCGTGCAGGTATTCCTGAACGAGATAGCATCTTCAGTGAATTTAACACTGTAGATCCTGCATTTGCTGATACCGATCCAAATTTTGGGAGAAAATAATGAACGAAATCATTGCTGCACGTCTGGATTTGATTGCCGCTAAGGCTAAGATCTTAGCAGCAGATTACCGTGCAGGTAGACAATGGCCGACAGATCTTTCAAGAGGACTAAGCGAACTCGGAGTAGAACTCGAGAATATTCGTAGAGAATCCGGATCTGCAGCCCGTGATGATTATGGTCCGTATGGTTCTGGTGTAGGAATCGAAGATCGCTGATATGTGGATTACGATTACCTCATTAGTCATCTTCTTATTTGTCCTCTGTCAATTATTGGCAGTTGGACTAGGCGGTGCCAATCCGGGATCTAATAATAGTACATTCGTTGACGGATGTATGATATTTTTTATTATTCTATTGCTATTACCTTATCTAGCAGTTAGAATCACACTATACCTCGGTTGCAAGGTTCCGGGGCTTAGTAAAATTTGTCAACCTGCATATAACCGTGTCGTTTCTATTGGCGACTCAATTAACGAAGAGGATTTATAATGAAATAGGTTTTGGATATTATCACTAAAGAAGCTATCTTTCACTTCAACAAGGGCCATCTGGCTGATCCGTCTATCCCGATGTGGGTTATTAAAACCAAGGGAGAAACGTATTACATCAACCACCTAACTGCGGATTGTCCGTGGAGCACGAAAGAGACTCCTGATAATCCAACAACCAAAGGGTCTATTAAATTCAAGAATTGTAGACTCCAAATTGATGAGAATCTCGAGGCCACCATTACAAAGGCAAACAATGAATAAAGACGACATCGATCTGCAGGCTGCGGTGACTAATCCGGAACTGCGTGTATTCATGATTCAGAATCTGCAGGCTCGTGCCGAAACACAGGCCACAATTACAGTAGCAATTGGAGCGGCATTTATGATTGGTGTGGGCCTTACAGTCCTAGCATTCTTGTTGGGATTAAGTAACCTGATCATGTTTCCTTTAATGCTTATGGCACTCTCAACCCAACCACTTCGTGAGGCCTATGCATATTGGCAGACATTAAAAACTGCCAAATGGGCGCTAGAAGATTATACCGAGGTAGAGAATATTTTACAGAGCTGATAAATAGTCCGAAAGGACTATTATGAAAAGATTTGTTATTGGAGAGGATCTCTGTACTATTGGATTCCAAGAACACGTTAATCTAAACATCCTGAAGCCTATTGAGCCACAACTCAATAGGCGTCGTCTTTTTATACGTTCCAATTCTGCCGATCCAGGCAGACCCGAAGCAATAAAAATGATAATAGATAAAAATTCTTCCTTACGTGTAAATTTTGGATGGAGCTTTGAGACTGACGGATTATTCAAAGAAATAATGCATGATTGTGAGCAAGAGGTATTACCAAATTTCAACACAGCAGTAGGTACAATGGTCTCGGATCTTCGCTGTAGTTGGATAGGATTTGTGCCATTGAATATATTTGAAAGAACATATTATGATGATATGAGTCTGTACAGTCTAATACTCTTCAATAATGATCTAATTGATTTTCAAATAGCCGTAATAAAATTTATTTCCGAGCATAAGATTTTCAAACAGCATTCGATGATACGCAATGATCGTTATAGATTTGAGTATTTTAAAGATTGCAGAAATGATCCGGTAAGGTTAGCTGATGCATTTATTTCCTACATGGAATCTATACGCGAATCTTCTTTTCTTGATAGAATTCCCAGGGACATCCTCGAGGAGCAGATTGGATGTCATTATCTATATCATCCAGATGTGTTTTTTGAACTATTGGAGTTTTCGAAGCTCAAAGGCGAAATATACGAATCCGATTTGTGATAAATAATTGATGCAATATCCATATCCAAATTATGCAGTATGCACGCCTGAAAATACAATAGCACTTGATGCTAATGTCCAGGCAGTTGTAAACGCAATTAATTCAAAATCAGTGGTTCCATACGGCGATTACGGTGGACCCAATGTATACTATTTTCAAACATTCAATAATGGATTGGGCAATCTTGTATACACAATTTTTGATAAGGATACTCAGTTAGGACTCGCTAGTTTCATGGTTCGTTATGGATCAGCGGCAACCATCAGACAGGTATTATTTCAGCCTTTTCCAAGGAGCCAGATCGACCTACAATGGTTGATTCTCCCACAACTTCCACTTTCAAGCTTTACACAGGGTACCGTTATTCCTTGACAAAATGTCTATAGTGTTGTAAAATACAACATAAAAGGATATTATAATGCAACAAAACGTAATGGTTGACGTCGAATCCGACGGACCCTGCCCTGGAATGCACAGTATGATTTGTTTCGGTGCTGTGATTGTTGAACCAGGACTTCAAAGAACTTTCTACGCACAACTAAAGCCCATCTCAGAAATTTATATTCCCGAGGCACTTGCAGTTAGTGGATTCACTCGTGAGGAGACACTAAAGTTTCCAGACCCACGTGATGCAATGCAAAATTTCGAAATTTGGTTGCAGAAAGAAATTCCCGGTAAACGCCCTATCTTCTGGTCAGATAATAATGGATATGATTTTGCATTCATCAATTATTATTTCTGGCAACAATTAAACCGCAATCCGTTTGGATGGTCTTCCCAGAATCTTGGTTCCTTCTATAAGGGACTAGATAAGGACATGTACAGTACATTCAAACACCTTCGTGAAACTAAACATACCCATCACCCCGTGGATGATGCGAAGGGTAATGCTGAAGCATTACTCAAAATGTTCAAGATGTTGAAAAAATGAAAATTAGAGATAAAATGAAAGAACAGACAGAAGAGCAAGTCTTCCTAAAGAATAGGTATGATGCATTAGATTATCTTGCCAGACAGGTAGGATTCGACGATGATGCATTTGCTCATACAGAATTTAGCCTTATGCCTTTCTTTGAGTTGATTGTGGAAGAATGCGCAAAGATTGCAGAGATGCAGGCTCGCAGTTATACTGGTGAGAATGCAGAGGGCAGGGGTTGCCATGATTCTGCTGAAGCTATTCGTTCTTTCGGAAAGAATTTCGGAAATGGGCGCTATCAAGTTTAGGAAAATAGTTATTTCCAAAAAATGGCTACTACGGTCACGTCGTAAATTTGTAAAGATTCACGGCAAAGTCATGGGTGGTAACTATTCTATTTCTGCTAGGGCAGTTAGAAAAAAGAATAAGAAATATGCACCTATACATTTTCTTACAAGAACTCATAGTATATTGCACCTAAGGGAATCTGGCCCGATGCCTGTATCGGAAAAATGGGCAATCAAAGCTTTACAACTTAGGGAAAAACATTGCCCAACCCGTGCATCAGTAAATTATACAAACACTTTTTCCTTTGATCGATACCTATAATTCTCTGAATAATTTGCAATTTTCAAAATGCCAATGTTTGAATGCAGTAATATCACCGAATTTTTTACAATATATACAAGAAACCTTAGGCCTTGAAATATTTGCCGCTCTAATTTTCTCAATAGATTCTAATGAATGATTTTTATTAATAAAGGTACCTGGTTTACCTATATGGGATAACGAATTTTTCTTTTTAGATTCGGTAGACCTCTTTATACCCGTAAGTGATAAAGATATTTTTTGATTATGTTCTGCTGTCTGTTTCTTACCCTTATTCCATGGTATCTTACCTTTATGTGTTTGACTTAAAATCTCCGAATATTCAATCTTGAGTTTTTCATACACCCTTGCTGTTATTTTTGACGAATATCTTTGCTGGCCTTTATTCTGACTTTTCATCATCCTTAATGCATACATCATTTTTTGTCTTTCTTGTCCGGCTGTCATTTTTGTAAGTAACCAGTGGCACAAAAAATGTTCGCGACCACTAAGATAGCAGATATTACTTTTATTATCTGTTCCACCTAATGACTTAGGAATAATATGATGTTTTTCAGTATATAAATTATTAGCCTTTGACAATTTAGTCATGATTATATTATAATACCATTTAGTATATTTATTTTGCAAAAACATAAACTATTTATCAAAAGGTTGATAAAATGCACCTTGTTGGTCCGTATCTGACAACAACTTCTTACAAGAAACCTAAAGATAAACTCACAAAAGCAAAACGAGAAGAGTTAGAACGCGGATGGCGTGAACGTAATGTGCGTTTACGGGAAATGAATCTCCCTAAAGAAACTTTTGAAGAATACTTAGATTGGGTTTATGGGCGCGGCAAAAAAACGAAGACGCAAAAGGTCTCCAAAGCAATCATTACGAAGACCCCTACCAATGTATCTTCGGTCATTTCAAGTCCTGTACAGACAAATAACAATAGCGACCAAGGCCTTGAAGCCACCGAATTGGTGTTGGCCATTTCGTCGCAGAACAAACCATGGATTACCGGGCCAGTCTCCTCTAAACCGTCGCCAATCTATACGGGCACGAAAGTAAAGGGCATTGGTACCATGCATAAAAGTAATGCAGTGCCCATCTTCAGTGACGAAGAGGCAATTGATATTTCCAGGATGAGACGATAATGGACATGCTTAAAAATTTAGAAGATGAATGTTATATCACCAAGGTTATTTCTGCACCATATATGGGTGTCTGTTTTGATTGGACCGCACAGAATGTAGGTTTTGGGGAATTTAGTTTCTTTCGAGATTTAGAAACAAATAGATGGACATGCAATAGTGAATGTATGAGCCGGGAATTTGTTAAGAAAATGCTATGTCATTTTGTTGATAATATGGATTTTGTCGACGAACCGACTGATGTAAAGGAAAAATAAAACCGGGCATTTGCCCGGTTTTTCATTTACAATGTCCGCCTATCTCAAACGGATCTAAAAAATTACCGCAAATAAATTTCGCTAATTTTTTCCTCCATCCGTCTTCTTCCTTCAGATGGCGCGATACACGAGATGTAACAGTGCCTTCTTTCGGTAGTTCAAGAAATAATACCGTTGCTACGGTAATATTTACAACGAAGTCGACTAATAATCCCACGTAGAGAATGATATAGGCAAAGGGCAGGACTACCTTTGGCAAAGAACCATTATCCCTTGCTGTTTTTAATGCCATAACCGCAAGAAATAATAACCAAAGTGCTGCGGTTAGTCCAACACCCCATTGAACCAAAAGCCATGCAAGATTGAATGAAATCATAAATCTCCTTAGAAATACCAACCTAATGGGCCTGCAAGAACTGCATTATCGCTTGTTCTACGCAATCTCAAATTGAATCCTGCTACACCCAATGCTGTATTTTGAAGTGTTACCTTGATAACGTTAGAGCCCGGTACAAGAATAAAGTTACCTGTGCTATATTGTCCAGTATATGCATTTCCTGCAGGGAAAGTACCAACCGAACCGGCCACACCATTTATAGTAATACTATTCATTTGGTTGTCGACTGCGCCATATAGATGTGCAGTTACATTACTGCCTGTTGTATTAGCATAGATAAACGAAAATGTAACTGTAGCTGCTGGGACACCAACTTGGCCAGAATTTGCAACACTCCAGTACCAACGATCGTCAAGTTTCATGGTCCAACCAGCATTCATATATGTTTCTTTTGCAAGAGTAACAGATGTCATTAGTGCAGAATTATTTGTTCCGCCACCAGTCCATGTACTCCAGTTATCAATATTTCCGACTACTGAACCATATTTCAACCAACTAATATTGGCACCACCGAGGATAGATAATCCACCATTGCCACCGGAACCTGATGTACCTACCTGTGTTCCCGAAAATGCATTAGTTCCGCTATATCCGGCCTGTCCGAATCCGCCACCGATGCCTCCCCAGCCTGCAAGGCCCAATCCGTTTACATCGAAAGATCCGTTATATCCCCTAAATCCAGGCGCAGCACCTGTACCGGAACTACCTGCTCTTCCGTTGGTGTTATTGTTGAAAAGTCCGCCCGAAATATTTGCAGTTCCAACAGATCCCGGATTTCCGAATCCGCCGGCGCCGCCACCTCCTGGGCCACCGCCATCTCCATATGCAGTAATGTTCCCAAGTCCATCGTCGAACCAGTCATACGCGGCGGCACCACCCCCGCCACCACCACCACCACCGCCAATAAGGCCATTGTTGGTTATAGTAATAGCATAGGAAAGAGACATTGCCGGGCCACCGGCAAATCCGTTTCCTCCATTAGATGATGTTGGCGACAAATAATTTCCGCTAACGCTTCCGCCTACCCCGCCATTGCCTCCCTTACCGACAATGTTTCCGTTATTGATTAGTTCTATATAGGAACCCGATGGTAGGCTACCGAGTGTAAATGCGTAGCCACCAGTGGTATTGGTCAACACTACGCCGGTCTGTACAGTAATCTTCATTCTGAGTGGGGAAACACCATTCCAACCCAGAGACGATGCTCTTGATGAAACAACATAGCCTGTTGCAGATAGACTGTTTGCCAATGTTTGGTCAATTTGATCTTCAATGCCTACAAGTGTAACTCCAAGAAAACTTCCCATCTCAATAGGGCCAGATGTAGGAATAGGAGCTGTCTGATAGATACTTGTTGGAGGAGGATTAGGTACTAGGGCACCACCTGCATAGTAATCACCCAGCGCATCACCACCGGAACCACCGGAGCCTGTAATTGTGTAAGAAATCATTACAGCACCAGATGTGCCGGGTGTTGGGCATCTTACATCAAAAACAAATCCGACACTATCACCACCGATACCAAAGCCTGTATCATTTGAGGCACCATCAGTATAATAATAACTATTTCTTGCCTTCCATGGAAGTGGAGGGTTAGATACAACAGTAGGAGTCCCTGTGTTACCAGAACCATTTAGGTGATTTGCATCACTTGGTGGGTCATTATCTCCTACGGCACCGTTACCGCCGTAACCACCGTTTGCCAATGCAAGACTAATTCCTGGCGAAGCAGCACGGTAAACTCTAGATACACCGCCTTGTCCGCCATTTACTGTTCCGTTACCTACACAGGTACCAACACCGATAGTCGATGCGGCAGTCCCGCCGGCACCGACCTGTATTTGCAGAATTTCACCCGGAATTACTGAGACAGATGTTTGTAAATCAACACCACCTGCACCACCTCCACCACCAGTGTGCGAATCGCCCGATAATTGAGTTCCACCGCCGCCACCGCCTCCACCGATTGCAGAAATGTTGACACTTGTCACGCCTGCTGGCACAGTGAAGGTCGATGTGGATGTAAAGACATAAGTTATTCTAGATGAGGCACCGACTGTTGCCTCATTTTTCATGTCTAAGATACTAATGTTTGAGGTAGGTAATGTCATTTATTTTAGTAATCCTGCAACCTGTGCTTTCAATGTTTCGATTTCTTGTTGTTGCTCTTTGAGTGCAGCTACAAGCAATGAAACAATTCTTTCATAGCGAATTGTTTTATATTCACTATTGAAAGGTGCTGGGGCAACCACATCTGGCATAATTGTTTCAACTTCTTGTGCAAGAAGACCGTGTTCAACAAAACTCGAAGGAATAAAACCAAGTTCATCACATTTTGCCGAATCCCATTGATAAGTGTAACCATTTATCGACATTACCTTGTCGATAGCATTGTCAATAACTTTGACGTTAGTTTTCAATCTTGCATCAGATGCGTATGCTGTTACGTTTCCTGTTGCAGTAATTGCTCCGGTAAATGCATGTGATGCTGCAACATAAGGAATGGTACCGGCATCTAGGGCTGCGGTTGTTGTCGATGCACCGATGTATCCCTGGCGTGTACCGGCAGCACTAAAGAACGAAACTAAACCAGAAGCAGAACCTGTTCCGACATTTAGTTGTGCTGTTCCTGTTGTTCCGGAGTTACCAGAAATAACAGAACCTGCTGTGCAAGTAATTGGGCCTGTTGAACATGTAACACTTGTTGGTGTGATTGCACCAAGTCCGATTGCAAGAGTTCCCGATGATGTGATAGGCGAGCCAGAAACAGTAACACCTTGCGAACCCGATGCGGCAACCGAAGTTACGGATCCCGAACTCGAAACTGCAACGCTCGAAATGCTTGTTACTCGACCCTTAGAATCAACCGTGACAACAGGAATAAGAGACGAGCTACCATATGTTCCTGCTGTAGCACCGGTGTTCGAGAGTGTCAATGCACCCGATACGTTTGCAGAACCATTGAAGCTTACGCTCCATGTTGCATCACCTGTTGCTGATATTGTTCTTGCATTTAGCAATTGTGATGCAGTTACAGCATTTCCAGAAGTGCTTGTAAGTAGCTGTGACCAGTTTAGAATACCACCGGAATTGTTATTTGTCATTCTGACATACAGATTTCCTGTTGTATTAGAGGTTTTCTCAAACCACAACTGACCTTGCAAAGAAGTGGTATCGCTAGGAACAACATTACTTGCAAAATTTTCAGTCATTTGCAAGAAGTTCTGGGCAATCGGAGCACCGTAATTGATTGCATTTCTGCCTACTAGCTGAGTTCCGAGACCGTTACCAGTTGAACCGCCAGTTGGGTTATAAAATGCTACATCAATTGAATTATCCGGTACTGTTACAGCCGTTCCGTCTGATTTGTAAATGGTATATGGCATTATAAAATTCCTTAGTTTCTGTTATTTATCAGGCTGCACCCATCTGAACTCTTAGAGTATAGATGATCTCAAGTGACCTATTTGCGGATTTCTGAACCGGGTGAAAAATAACATGAGTAAGCATAAGCTTAGATTTGGCACCAGGTGTATTAGAAAAATTTACACCTTGTGTAACAAAATTTTCAACATCTGTTGTGGTTGATGTAAAACCACCGGTAAACAAATTATTTGAACCTGCAAATAATCCAATTTCATTGAATACCAAAGTATTAGGATCAAATGCACCGGTAGTGGATGATGCTGTTCCTACAAAACTCGAATTATCAAGTGGTAGTTGCTGAATTGTTGTAGAAGAAGTAATTCCTGTTGGGGGTTCGCTATAATTCAACGTTACATCGACTATGATGTCTTCGTAGTTTGTAGCAAAGTTTTCATTTGGGATATAAGCCTTTGACAACTGATCATAGCTAGGATTGTCTGTTGCATCGTTAGACAATTTCTTCACATAAATTGTATTGTAAAGATTGGCGGTAGGATTCTTTATAAGACTTCCGGCACCACCAAGTGATGGTTTATAAGAAATAGTACCGGTAGGTCCTACATAAGCACCACCATTACCGAATGCCATATAATAAAGAAAACTATTTGAATTGCCTATTAGCGCATGGGCTAAAGCGGCTGACATATTTCCGTAAAGGACGTCGTTATGAGTATCGACTAGGATTTCACGAGTGTCACTGTCGAGTATCTTCACGAATCCCTGTACCGAACATGGAATTTTATCGAACATCTTAGCCCCTTTTATTCACAAGAACTTTGCCTGTGTCTTTATCTTTTATAAGGACATGACATTGCACATCCATTTTTGCAACATCAACAAAACCCGAATCTTTCTTAGGTTCTGTTGAGGTTTGATTGTCTTTGTTTTCTTTATTTATCATGATAATTATGTACCTATTTTATATTAGGGAATGCTCTTACCTTGTTGTTCTTTTATGAAATTAGCCTGCGCAGTTTCGGCATACCAAAGTCCACCAATGGCCACATTTTCGACACTAGTGTATTCATTTGAGGCAGGCGGTGTTTCTGTTGTCGGATCAGCCGATGTAGGAGGAAATACATTCCATACTGTATCAATTGCTACAGGTGGCAATACATTATCCTTTTCGATCCATACAGGATTTGGAACAAGAATCAACGGATCAGCAAGACTTGGAATCATTGCAGGATGATTTGTAGGTGCTGTTCCCATCGTTCCTCTTCTTACTAGTGTAAGATCCCATATATTTGCTGCATACGGTGTTTTCTGACGATATTCAATTCTTTCGCCACCGATCCAGATGACTCCAGGGATTGAACCCGGGCCCGGCTCAGGGAGTATATCAGTAGTGATAGGATGAGCTTCGGGACGGATAAGGACTCTAATAACATCGAGATTTTCTGTTGCCTGAGTAGGCGCAGGTAAATCTACAACCAATTCTCCGCTAAAGAATTCTGCATTTCTATAGAATTCCGAACCTTCGTCGTTTGTATTTTGCTTGAAGCTGATTGTATTAGGCAACAGTTCTGCGTTCAAAGGTGCGTCCCAGCTGATCTCTGGAGAACCACCATTATCTATAAGAGCCTGTGCTACAGGGTCCGGTACCGCTTCCCAAATTTCTCCCCAACCCACATATGGTTCGAGATTGCCGTCGTTATTGTTGACTGGCAACTTAGTATCGACATTGATGACTAGATCATCGAATGCATAACCTAGTGCTATTTCATTCCTGTAGGTATTGAAATCTACATTCATGATATTACCGCCGTCCCACCATACAAATGCAACCGGAGTTGGCGACGAGCCCGGATCTTGGTAGAAATAGACAGTGTAGGTGGTATCGTTGTTATATTCGACGTAGTAATCTTGTCCATAATAAAGAACATTAGATCCTACCTGAATTGCAACAATATTCGCAGGTGTAATAAACGACTGTGGATTATCAAGATTTAGGCTGTTGAAGTCAAATGTATAAGGATACAATTGAGAATATCCAATCTTGCTTACGTCAAAGAAAGTCAATGGCACGGTATAGGTATCCGGCCATGGATTTCCTACACCTGGACTATAGGCAGGCAATACAGGATTTCTTGAAATAAATTGGTCTATTACATCGGCAATATTGTATGTGTCCCAATTGAAGGTATCCCACGGTGATGTGAATTGACCTTGATTCAAATCCCAGCCAGCCATCGCATCAAGGAGATTTTCTTCATAATCCGGGCCGGTAAAGGTTTGAGGGCCAAAGGTTAGTGTAAATTTACCAAGGTAAGAATCAGATGCTGTACCTATAGCGATATCCGATGTCAGGTATGTACTTGTATAATCACGGATCTGAGTATGATATGGTTTTGCATCCATAATGTACTCGATGATATTGTCGATTTGATCTGGAATATACAACGGATCTTGTGTCAACGGAATATTATTTTCCTTGACATAGATATATGAAGATTTGAATACCCAGTCAGGATCTTTCTGTTCACTCAAAACATAATTGAGCATTGAGAAATACAATTCATTCTGATCAACAATGTTGTCATTGATGAATACCTGAGTCCTAAAGGCATTCATAAGTTCTCGTATTTCTACAGATAATCCATATAGATTTTTTGTGGTATAGATTGTATCAAGCAATTTGATTGCGCTGTTCTCAATTGCCACTTCCTTGAAACTTTGTGTAGGAATATTTGGGTTCAATTGTTCGACTGCATACATTACAAATCTATTATCCGGTGTTCCGTTGGTTACCTGTACTATTGTGCCGTTGGTTAGTTCTCCTGCGACAAGTGCTGCATTTGCTGCACTCAATGTTGCAAATACAACAGTAGGTGTAACATTTTCGTAACCCACTTCATACCATGTGGTATAGGTCCAATAGATGTCTGTCGAAACACCTGTATTCCAACTTGGGTTATCATCCCTAATAGGAATGTGCTTCAACAAGCTATTTCCGGCTTGAACAAAGATTTTTCTTGCCGCATAGATATCTACAAACATCCCCTGTCTTGGACGATATTGAATACCATACTTCTCGGCGCTGCTTAGGGCAGGATCTGGCACTGGTAAAATTTCACCGTAAATGGCCGAATTTGTATCAGTTGCATCGTCCCATGGTGCAATGTCCCAGCCATAGATGTCCCACGGCAAATCGCTACCTACAAAGATACTGTTGCTCCATTCATTACTTGGTGGCAATACCTTTGTATATCCGCACAAGCTATCGACAAGTTTATTCCAATATTGATCGGTAACAATTGATGCAGGATCACCCTCTCTGAAAAATTTCCATTGAGTATGCTCTTGGTCGTCTCTGAGGCCAATGCGATATTTGATTTGAATGTTGTCGCCCTGATATGCAAGAATTTCTTGCACATTGTAGAACATGTATGAATTATTATTACTGGTTTGTTGTATTGGCGCAAAGAATGCAAATCCTTGTCCCTTAGGATTCTGCAACAGTCTTGCAACATCAAGCGCCGCCATTGTCCTATTTTCGATATTAGGTTTATCGGTAGGGGTCAGGACCCAGAAATAGTAATTCACTTCTTGTATGTTCGTGAATCTGTTAGAGGTTACAATTTGAACATATTCGGTTGTACTACGTGGTGTCCCGGTACCTGTATATTCAGCAGGTGGCACAGAACTCTTTGTCCACTCATAAATTTCTACAGCACTACCGGGGAATAGTTGACCCCAATGATCTCTTCTGTAAACAAGATTGTCTGTAGAAGTTTCGGAGCCATTTAGCGCCTGTGGTTGTTCGTAATATACATATCTGGTGTTTGATGTATCCCACCAGAGTTTACCTACCTGTGCTTCTCCAAAGGTAATATTTTCACTGAATAGTCTTGTATTACCAGACACATTATAACGTGCAGGATCCTGCATAGAAATATATGTGATATTCTGTTTTGCAAGTCCCGGTAGTATATCCTTGAATGGGTCATAGACAGGCAATCTTACAAGCTCGGTTCTTGTTCTAGCGTTGAATACTTCTGCACTCTGGAATAAGAAGGTATCAATCATCGGGCCCTGTACACGTAGTGGTTGGTGACCCGATGGGATAGAAATTGTAGGTGTAATTACATCAAAAACTTCCCATTTATTCGAAACATTATCGACCCAGATACGATCACCTACGGTCACATACGAAGGTGTGCCAGGTGCAGGCTCAGTTTCGAATCTTAGCGTCTTGAACAAACAGAGATTTGTAAAATTTGGGTAGTTAGAAATATCTGTTGCCGAAATTGGTGTTCCGTCTAATGTCAACAAATCATAATAATTATGTGTAGGATCTGTATTTGTATCATTTTGATTGAACTCAAATGCAACACAATAATTTCCTTCTCCCAACACAGAGCCCGGTGGTGTGATTGTCACATTTGCAAATGTATATCCGGAACCCGGATTTGTGATGATGAGATCAGAAACTTGACCGCCAGCAATAAGCGCAATTGCTGTTGCACCAATACCATCTCCTGTAATTGTTACTTCGGGGACAGAAGAATAATTTATACCTGTCTTTGTAATAGTCAAGGATGAGACACTTCCTGCCGAAACCGTTGCTGTAGCCTGTGCTTCATTGATGTACAATGTAATAAGATTTCCAAAATCTGTTGTATTTCCGCTTGTTGAAAATTCCGGAGTGATGAGATACGAAGGGTCTGTTCTTAGTTGTAGACCATTTGCACCCTCAATGACATCAAAGCCAGAAGAAGATGTGACGTCGAACATTTTGTAAACTGCCCAATCTTCTGTCCATGTTTTTGCAATCCAAACTGATTGATCCTTGATAGGATTTAGAGAAGTATTTCCCCAGGAAAGGACTGTTTGATCAACATCGAACGAATACCAATCTACATCGTTGAAATTTATATATCCGGCGTTAGGCATCGGATAATCGATTAGATTTGTTGTAGGAAATTCTAGAGAAAATTCTGGATCAGTTGGTCTAACAATCCATTTTTCTGTATCGTCAATATCAATTTCTACAATATTTTCGAGTGTAGGATCTCTTACAATAGAGCCCTGCCATACTGCATAGAATTTGTCAAGGTTATTAGGCTCAGCACCCGAGTCTAGCGTTACGCTTGGTGCCGATGTGTAACCATACCCCGGATCAGTTATATCAATTCTCGAAACACGGCCTAATGCATCCAGCACTGCATATGCTTTTGCTATTCTCGGTATATCTGTCAAATTTGGATCCAACGGATCAACATCTGGCATTGAAATTACGACTTTAGGCACATTTTGATATGTGTTTTCAGAATTCAAGATATTGATCTGTTTTACAAATCCAATTGGCGATGGAACAAAATTCAATCTAGAAACAATTACTTCACCGGCATTTTGTTCCGGACGCAAAATAAATTCAGTTGACACCTGTTCGACTGTATTACCGAAATCGCCTAATTTTAGTGCCCACTCTTCAAATACCTGAATTGTTTCGTTGCTTTGTACCTTTGTAGATCTAAACAACTTATCAAGTGCCTGAATAGTTCCCTTCTGTCTTATTGCACCTTGGTAGAATAGGTATTGTACATCGTTTGATACCTGCAGGTTATCGAGATAGTTTTTGCTTTCGTAACCAATGAGGTGTCTACCGAGGTCTTCAAGACTTGGGTTATCAATTGTTACGTCCGGATCGTAGTAATAACGCATTTCGTCGACAATTGTATCGAAGTTTGGTACAAGCTGATTATCGATAATTAGATAACCAGGTGCTTCCATTTTTCCATACCAGCCATTGCTTCTAAATCCATAGAAACGCAAGCGTTGTTGCCTTGCACGCAACAATGGGCTATAAAGCACATCATTGAAACTTGTGACATTATCAAAAATCAATACGTGTTCCGTCTCTGATGCATTTACCTGCAAGAAATAAATTCCACCGGCGGCCAAATTACTTGGTTCGACAGAAATGGCAGGGCCATCTCTATCAGTCATGGTGTTGTTAGGTGCTATTGCAACGCCGTATTTGTCAAGAATACTGTAGACGCCATTTGAAATAGATTCGACATCATCGGGGTATCCTGCTTCAACAACAAGTGTGCATCTGTTGGCTGCCGGGCTCAACTGTATAGATGCATCCGGCGCCCAATTTGTGTTTAGCCAGAATAGGAATTGTTTTGCAGAATATAGCCAATCGCTAATTTGATTTGTATCGGTATTTACATCCTCAAATTTCCAACCTTGTGTTTCGAGGTATGCACCCCAACCAATAAGAAGGTCAAACACTTCTTGAGGCGACTTGAGAATTGTTCCGTAAGGCACTTTTGTATAGGATTCTAGAGAAACTGGTCTGTAGTTTACAGAAATACCACCGATTATTGGTAATGCCTTTAGCTTCTGCCAAGCAGCAGGATCAAATTTTTGAGGAGTCTGTGTACCCTGACTTAGATAATAAACGCCGTTGTATCGAACAATATCGCCGGGGTTATAGGTCTGTCCAGGTGTAAAATATTGAAACTCAGCAGGTGTTCCGCCGATTGTAACGTCAATATTCTTTTCGTTAGATCTGTCTAGTACAATAAATTCAGAATTCAGTAAATCGTATCCATAGACAGCAAAAGTTCCGTCAACTAGCGCCCTAATTACTACGCCGCTGTATGCGTATGTCTTGACAGGCTGTCCCTTATATAGTTTCACATCAAAATTGTTTGTAGGAACAATAAGATTTGACGTGCTGGCACCCGGTGTTACCGATTCAATATAGATGTTGGTTGTGTCTTTATTTGTAAAGCCTGCTAATTTATTTGCTAGATTTACTTCTAAGGTCCTTACCTTCTGGCCGAATGTAGTACCAACGTCTTTCCCTAAGAATAAAATTCTATCACTGATCCAGCGTTGATATCCAAATTTTACTTGAATTTCTCCATCAATAGATTCGGCATGAACTACCTGATCGGCATTCTTTGGACGCATCCATGCAAAGAATGGATCTGAATTTGTATAATTGTCATTTTGAACATATTGCCAGTTTGTATTTGATTGTACAGGGCTATCCACGCCGGGCACTGTTAGCATACCAGGCGAGAGCTCAGTACCGATTGTATCCCAGAGATATTCACCAAATGGGCCCGGTCTCATTAGATATAAGAATTCTTGCACACTAAATGGATATGCAGAAGACGACATCCAAACTTGTTCAACTGGCCCACCGTCACCGTAAACCCAGTCTTTATCAAATCCATCAAACGGTGCATACGGATTACCCGATGTGGCAACACCAAATAGTGTTGTAACAGGAATAATCTGTCCAAGAGCATCGACAGGAATAATTGCCGACAATCCAGGGCGAGCCCACATTTCCTGAGGTTGTGGTTGCAAGGTAATTGGATCAAAAATTGCCGATGGTCCTTGACGGATAATACCTGCCTCAAGGTCTGCCCATAGTGCAGCATTTGTTGATGACCAATTTGTGCCGTACTGAGAAACCCACCAAGATGGTTCTTGGCTAAATCCAAGCATTTCCCACGGACGAGTATCGGGAGAATAGGTATCGTAGTAATATTGGAAAATGCCTTTCCAGTTACCGGGAAGATTTAGTTTATTTCCGTTTACGTCTTCTGCATCTGTATAGTTGTAGAGTTTCCACAACTCCGATAACGGCGTTGTAGGTGCAAATTTAGCAAATTCATTTACTCTGTAATTTGCTTTATTTTTTGCAGACCATTTGTTAATATAAGATTCAGTAATATCAAGAAATTCTTCAATTGAATATCTTGTCTGTCTAAAATAGCCCGATTTTACAGATTCAAGGCGTAGAGGTAATGCATATTGATTGCGGAATCTATATTGCAAAAGATTATAAATTCTTTTCTCGAGTTCTAGGATAAGTTGATCTCTATAGTCTCCATATGCAATGGTTTTCGAGCCATCGTGTCCGATGATAACATTTGTCGGAATAGCGTATGATTCATCGAGTTCAATTCTTGGAATATATGCACCATACGCACCTACTTTTGTAGGTGTTGAAGGAATGTATGCAGGTAGTGGATTCTTATAGAATGCAACAAATATGGTATCACCAACGTTTACATTTGTACCAATATTAAATTGAATATCAATACTTAAATTAGTTGATACAATTTCGTAGTCAACACCAATTAGTAGCAATCTTTCTTGCCCAGTCTGGTCATAGATATATAGTGCATTCTTTGGATCGGCAAGATCTACATAGTTTGTTAATGTCACCAATCCCGACAACGGCACAGTCAGGGTTTCGTTTGCAAATGATGAGCCATTTGCAATCATGTAGGAATACGCAAAGGCGTTTGAAAATTCCTTTGATACATTTACAATCTTTAGAATTTCTTCAACCCACGCACTAACTACAATTGTGTTATTTTGATACTGTACAGGATTGAATCCCTGATTGATTAACTGAAGTGCAGTCCTTGCATATTTGTTCTTGAATTTTGTATATTCATCTTGGCTGAATCTTACACCTGCAATGAAGTCTAAATCATCTGAGGATGAAATTAGCATTGTCTTTAGTAAAGGTGCAGTATTCTGTAGAATAAAGGCTCCCAGAGATCTGTTCTTTCTTGAATCCCTGTAATTGTTGCCACCGCCAAATGGGGAACCTGTAAATCCAATTTGATTTGAAATGATAGAAGAGAATTGCTCAATTAGGTTACTTGCACTGATTTCACCAATTTCTTCATTAGAAGGATTTGCCTCTAGTTGCTGAGGGATTTCGTAGTAACCGGTGGCCGCTGGATCAAGCAATCCTTGAGTATATGTTGCAATTTCAACCACAGGTGGCTGAGATTGTGTCGTCAATAAAAGATTTGATAGATATGCTGAAAGGTCAACATAGATACTGTTGTTGATAACCACAAATGTATATCCGTTAACTTGTTCAGCAGCACTCTTAATTTCTGTACTGTTTACAGATACAATGAGATCTGGACTTGCTGGATATCCATATGGTTCGACACTTAGCTTAAATTGATACGATGCACCATAACCTACAACATACCTATCAATAACTCTCTGCTTACTTGTTTCAAGGCAGTTGCATGGTGGAGGTGGAACAATGTCATCGCAAGGGCATGGTGAATACAAATTCCAGCTATTGTAGTAGACAATACCTTCATAATTAGTATAGTAATAGTATCCGTCAATAGGCAATAAATTATTTCCGTAAACGTATCTATCTGTGATAAGGTTGTTCTGGAATACAATATCAGAGGCCTGACCTAAAGATGTATAGACAAGTGGAAATTTTAGAACAGGGTCGACTGTTGCGCCCGGTTCATCATTAACCTTATAAGAGAATATCTTATTTCCACGGAAATTGCTATTAGGGTATTTTATAGGATCATCTAATGGAATTTCGCTATGGTCATAAAGCTGAAACAATGGTGGTTGATTTGTTGAAACCTTATCGTTATATGCCTGCTGCCATACAGCGTTATCATAATACCATGTCTGTCCTCTTTGTGTGCCGTCAAACCCTGCATCAAATTGAACAAAAACAATGTCACCATCTACAACAGGTGTAGCAAAAGAAGTGTATGGTGAGAATGTAACAATGCCTGCAGAAATGCTTACCAAATAAACATATTGATTTACAAGGTATGGTGGGTTTCCGCTAAGAGTTTCATCATTCATGAACACAACAAGATCACCATCTTGTATGCTGATGTCTAACCCGGCATCAACAAAGTTAACGGTTTGCCCCTGGTATGTTGATAGTAGAATAGGATTTCCAAAAACATCATCACGAATACCGTAAGAGATGTTAGACAGAAATTGCGTACCTGATTTATATAATTCTAGATCAGCAGTAAACTGAATAATAGGTCTTAGGGCTCTTGATGCGTTTGTTGGGAAAGGCGTTCCAGTTGCCTGAACTGTTGCGTTAATTGCTTCAATGTGGAACCATTTATTTGTGCGAGACCATGGATTTCTATCTACAGAACCGCGTTCGATGGTAATGTAATCTGCATTACCTGGCTGAGCTTGCGTATCCCAGGATTGAACGTCCCAGTTGGTATTGATAATTGTGCGGCCGTTAGCAAGCTCAAGAGTTCCGTCCCATGGCAAGAATTCAAAAATTGTGCCTGCGGTAAAATCCGGAAACTGCGGTACCAAGCGAATACCAATGCAATTTCCAATGTTCTCGACTGTATGTGGTTCTTGATATGCTGGATCATCTGTAAGGATAATCTTCATACCTGTTGTTAGGGTAAGGTTAGCCGGTGTCGCAGTACCCGGGGTGGTATAAGATGGTTGACCGATAATATCGGAACCCATAACACCAGTAATTGTGATTGTAACAAGACCCTGTTCGATCCAGTAATAATTCTGATAGTTAATAAACATATCAAAATCAATAGGCGGTGCCCAGCTATAGTATTCGGATTCGAAAAGTCTATCTTGATTTAATGTATTACCGCCATAGTATTCGATTCTATTCAACAGGTCCTGATAGAATAGGATGTTTGTCTTGGTAGTATCTTCGTCTCGTGCAAAAGCAGTAGCTTCGAGTTGCCACCAGGTTCTGTCCTTACTTGGTTCGGGCAAATAAAAATCTGTGATAGGCTTATATTGGCCAGGAACTCTACGACCTAGATATCCCGAAAGAAGGTCACTGTCTTTCTTAGAAAATATTTGGTCAAAGGTGGCGTCAAAGAATTTCTTCTCTGTAACGGTTTGGAATACCGCCGGTAGCTTTTTTACGAACTGAGTCATGTAGATTTCCGGAATAGTAAATTGTTTACAATCTACTATTTATCCGGAAAATTATCTACATACTTAAACTCGGAGATTTTGGTCTGTTAGGTTGGCAACAATCTGCACATTGTTCACTGTAGCAGTTGACAGGAACAATTCTGTAGGCCCTGCGACGATTTCGAACAAATTACCGAATTGCGAATCAGCATTATTAGGTACAATAACCACAGAGCTAATAACTCGTGAAAGTTGCTGGTGAATAAATGCCGCCAATTCAGTATAGAAGAATTTCTCACCAAAGTCCCAGTTTCTGATATCAAAATAGGTATCGATTGCCTGAATAACTTTTGTCTTCACTTCGTTATCGCTGATGCTAGACGAGGGAGCCTTTACTACCTTAAAGGTTGCCTGCAATTCTGGCTCAGCCTGCGATCCGAAGAGAATCTTAAATGTACCCGAATTCCAAATCATTGCATCACTAACCATCTTATATTGATCAAGATCCTGGAACTGAATTCTTAGATCTTCAGTTGTAGGTGCTGCAGGCAATGTTGCAATTGTTCCATTAGAATTTTTCCAAATTACCATATCTCTATAATAGCTATCGGTGATAACAATCATATCGATAATATTTGAAGGAGATGGGTCAACTCTCTGGTCAACTGGAGAATAATGACTCCATTTGAAATATAGAGGTAATCTAGCACCTTCTGGTATTGTTGTATTCTGAGTAAACACCTTACCATTTTTATCAAAGTGATATTTGTCTAGATCCGAAACAATAAGTTGAGCGGCAGGATAATCACCGAGGTTAGATGTTGGCTGGAATTCAAGAATATTATAAACACCAAATCCCGGAGGACTAATTGATGAAATTAAGAAAGACTTATTGGCAAAATAGTTATTGACTATATCAATCTTATCATTCACAAATTGTGTACCTTGCAGCCAAGGATATGTCGCACCCAATGCAGTATTGGTCGTGTTATTGATATTATTGAAAAATGCAGTAACTTGATTAGAGATAGAAATTACCGGATTAATTGCATCAAATTCAATCTGTGCAAGATTGTTGATGAAGATTAAATCAAATTCATCAAGATATTCAAAAATTGCACCAACAGTAGAACTTGGGTCTAAAGGATCGGAAACAATTGTATTTGATATGTAAGGTGAGCTGTAGAGTTTTGTATTGTCCAATGGATCTACAGGGAAATAAACATACAAATTACCAGACAGGTTAGATAGCAATGTGCCCCAACGACAAATCCATGGTCTTGTACTCTGATAACCGACAACCTCGTTGTTATAGAATTCAAAAACAATTCTATCCTCTGGTGTCACAATTTTATCAAATCCGTCGGGATCATCTGGCACACCGTCACCGTCGATGTCAACCAGTGATACTTCTACCTTTGAGTTATCGAGATAGCCATCATCTTGAACAAATACACCAGTGATATTGAAATCCACCGGTACTCTGAGGAATGAAGTGCTTGGATCAACAATCACAGGCAAATTATTATCAATGCTTTCATTTGTGTTGACAAATGGCATAATTTCAACAGTATCTTGCAATGCTAATCCGGTGGTGTTATCAATCACTACCTGATTAGGTTCCCAATAGAATCTAACATCTCGATATGATTCGAATACATAGACACGACCTCTGGCTGTTAAATCATATGTGGTGGTACCTAGCTGGTTATCACTTGCAATATTCACATATAGAAGTCCACTTGCAGGATATTGTGCCCAATTTGAATAAATTTGATCTAGTCCAGGTGAAACATTAATTGGCGGTGCATACTGGAACGGCTGCTGAGATTGATCTGAAATTCCAGGTGTTGCGGTTGTAGATACTCCCCAAGAGTCTGTCAATAAATCATAATACAGCCAGAAAGAAATACCAGCGTTAATAGCCGCCACTATATTAGAAATTTCAGTGGTTGTCAGATCATTCCTGAATGCAGGGAATACCTTAATTGCCTGATAATAGTTCTGTTCTTCTTTTCCTAATTCGACAGGGCCCACGTTTGCACTAGGATTCTGCGGGTTTACAATTAGTGGTAAACCAGCCTGAATGACACTATTGACTGAGGCACTGTTTAGAGTTGCAGGATCAAATACCCAATTTGGTCCTACTAGTGTGGAATTTGCAAGTTGTAGCACGGAACCGGTAGTAATGAAACCCCATGGCTCATATGTACCAAGTGGTATATTATTTGTCGTAAATGAATTTTCAAGTGCAACTGCTGGTGCTGCAGAACTCTTTGTGTTGATAAAATAACCTGTATCGTTCTTGAACTTTGCAGGACTTGTTTTCCAGAACAACGGAAGAGTTGACGGATTATTTAGGTCAAGTAAAGAATATCCATTAGGTGCAGATATAGTTGGATTTACTCTAATTGTTTGTTCAAACTGTGCAAGGTATTCGTCGTAGAAGAATGAAGAAACGTTGGGATTCCTCAACATCTCCTGAATAGTGTTTATAAGAATTGTTTCAATTGTAGACGAATTGGAAGAATCTTTTATTACTTCCTCAAGGACATTTTGGTTGTCTCTATACAAGGCACCGTCTTCTCCGAATATAATAAGATCTCTGTGAAATCCTGTCGGATCGTTTAGATCGATGTAACGACTCTGTCCGCTGTATGTTCTGTCAATTGCTTGTATCTTAGCAATTTGGTTTCCGTAGACTAGTGGTAGAACATTATAGTCGCTACCATTTACCATTCTTGACTGAGTTGAAAATACTTCAGGCGCTCTTAGCTTTATTTGCTCATTTGTCTCGCTAGCGGCCGCATTGCCGATAGTAGTTTCGAGATTGAATGTAATTCTTAGTGTATACTCTTGCTGATCTGCACCGATATATGGAATATTGATTTGCAGGCCTTGGGCATTATCGGGTCTAATTACAAGTGCTTGATTTGCACTTGTTCTCATCCATGTTCTGAAAAGTCCTGTTGGTACATTGCCGAAATTACCATCCGCAAATCGAATTGTAATAGTGTCATTGGCTCCGGAAATTACATCAAAAATGTTTCTTTCACCAAACTGAATACTATTATAGATAATATTTTCACCGGCTAGTGCAGGTACTTTTTTCCATTTTGTGATAACATTACCTGACTGGTCAGTTTCTTGAACATAAACATCGTCCTGGTTTATGTTTTGAATTGTTACAGGGAAGAGTCTGTTAGGCACAGGAAATTCAAAATTTGTATCAACATTGATCAATGAACCTTGTTTGAAATACAAGAAAAAGCCTGTATTCGAAGATCCTACACCAAGGCTATCGTTTCTATAAACAAAATTGAAAGCATTTGCAGGATCGGGATCTCTTTCAAAGATAGTTTGATTTGTTACGAAATCTGGATTACAAATATCAATTGGATATTGTTGTCCATTGATTGTAACGGATGTTGGATACGTAACATTTAGTCGAAGAATATTATTCAACTGATATAAATCTGTCGGTATTGATCCAATAGTACCGCTCTTTGTTGGGCGTCCAAAGGGGTTCAACGGACTGAACGCTGCATTGCAAATTTGAATGAATTGATCGAACCAATCGGGATTGTTTGGATCATTCCAAAAAATTGTCAAGTCGTTGATGTTTACACCATTAGCATCAACTAGTGGCTGATTTGTTTGTACCGATGCAATCTTGAATAGCCCACTTGCAGGAATATTTCTGCGAGGAACATAGTTTACCATCTGCGCAAGACGAATAATACTTTCGCGCCTTTCCGCAGTATCAATAAAGTTTTCACGACTATTTAGATCTGTTCTAAATGCAAGACTTGTACCAAAATATGCAAGTAATTCAATAATTGCAATAAATTCCGAACTTTCAATATAGTCGTTGAAATCTTCTGGATAATATGTTTGAATATAATTGATCATTGCCTGCTTCAGTGTATCGAAATCGTAGGCAGTGTAATCAATAAACTGGAAAGCTTTGAAGACTTTCTTGTAATCTTCAGCAGCAAATAAATTTGATTGGCGGATTGATTCTGACATTTTAGACTCCTGCCTTTATCATAATCCACGAACCGTCCTCTTTATAGAAACGTTTTCCTCGCGGTTTACCTTTTTGGGCAATTGATATTTTTAGTTTAGTTTCCTCTGTCTGAGTTTTCCCAGTCATGTGACCTATACATCCTTTTTGGGCGATAGAAATTTTTTTTCTTGTTTCTAAAGATGTTTTGTGCCCTTTCCTTGAAATACTCATTTTATCTTTTGTTGCCTGAGATAAGACTTTTCCTAAATTATTTTTAGACATTTTTCTTCTTGTCTCTAAAGACTTATTTGCACCTTGCTCACCGCCATCGGTAAGATTCAGTAATGGCCCTTTACCTAAATCTTTTCTTCCAATTTTAGAAATAAGTTCTTGCTCAAGTAATAACGCCATTTCTTCATCAAGCCCAGAATAAAGTCCTATTATAGGCTCTACATTTTCCTTTGACATCGATTGTAATCTCTGTATAAATGGATGCTTTTTCTTTGATTTCAAATGTTTCCAAGCTCTATTATTTTTTCCCTTACCCACATATATGGGTTCATTATTTCGAGAGGGATCGTAGTAAATGTATGCATAAAATGTCATATTTAGAAAGTCTCACGATCCTTCAATGAAAATGTAACAAATAGATTATCTGTAACTGATTCGGGCTTAAACAATAGCACCATTGCAACGGTTAATGCCTGATCTTCTTGAAATACATCAATAGTTACCAATTCTACTCGCGGCTCAGACTGAATTACTCTTACAGCATCTTCAACAATGGCATTCTTTGTATATTCGTCAAACGGATCAAAGAGATAGTTGTAGATATTTGTACCGAATGTTGGTAGCATTACTCTAGAACCTATCGGTGTTGCAAAATGGTTATTGATATCCCTCTTTACCAGTTCAATATTGGTAAGAGAATAAGGCGGATTAGGCTGCCCTACTGTATTGAATCCAACAAAATAGGGCTTCCTTGGTTTTAAAGCCTGTTTAACAAGACCATTTTGATTTGTTGCCATATAATTCCCTTTTTGTTATTTATCAAGAAAATTATATAGGACTTTTATGCTGGGAATTTCTTATCGCATCCTAACGGGTCGACATTCTGTACAACCATGGTGATGATATTAGGACCGCGCCTTGCTACCTGGGTGAACCATTTTGAATTTCTTAAAGATTCTCCAGCCGCATTGTAATCCCCTGCCTTCATGGCAGCAAGGAAACGCACAAACTTAGCAAGTCTTCCTTGTCCTAAATTATATGCGAGATCGGCAACGGCTCTTTTTCTGACATCGCTCAAATCTCCCCAGACATCTATTCCTAGCAATACCTGTGCAGCCTTAATGGATGTCTGTGCATCTTCCTTGAACCATGTTGATACAGTTTCTACGGAAATTGGTGTGGGGACAGGATACTGAGTAATTTCATTTGCTCTTAACAGGTGACCGATACCGCCTGTCGGCAATCCGAGACTGTCAAGGTATGACACATATTTTACACCTTCGTGAATTTTTAATTGGCATTCATAGGCATTCATATTGAAATCTTTCGTAACAATGCTTGCCGATGGTGGCTCTTGTTTTATTTCTGTATTATTTGCACCCGGTGTAGTATTTGTGGGAGGTGTTGTCTTTTGTTCATTGCCTGCACCGCCCGAACCTTCGTAGGTCTTATCGCCTTCGTTTTGCTTAGGCACATATCCAGAGATACTCTTGTAGGTAAATGCCTCATGTTCTGGACAAGGTTCATATGTAGGGAATGTTGTAACAGTTGTTTCAACCGATTCAGAATTTCTTTTGAATTTTGATTCTGGATCAGCCCAAGTTGCCAATATATTCATCTTGTTGAGCATTGGCTTAATTTCTGCCTTTATTACATCTGGTGCAACAGGAATGCTAATTGCAGGACCGTTGGTTCCGGCCGGACCAGTAACACCTGCACCATTACCACTTTGAACTCCTTGGAAAAATCCAAAGACACTTCCGGCAAAGCTTGCATTTGATCCGCTAACCTGACCAGAGAAGCTACCGTTTGCTCCGTGAATATCATTTCTGACATTTAAGGAATTACCAAATTGCACCGCTGAGGTTACATCTAATGGGCCCCTAATCTTAACAGAGCCGACATTCTTAATTGATGGTGCGGTTAGATTATATTCACCTTCTGCACTTATATCAATGGTCCCCTTAACATTTAATTCAAGATTATTTTCCTTGACTGTTAGGTACATATTCTTTTGTGCAGTGGTATGTAAATTGTTTAGTGATTGGAGTACAATATTTCCGCCTTCTCCGGCGCCTTCGCCAACATATTTCCAATAGGGAATTGTTGAATTTTGCGGAACATTATTTACATCATATGTGAAAGTGGTTGTAGACTCAATTGTATCTTTAGCTGCCTTCATGTAGATATTCTGACCGGCTTCGATATTAATATTTCTGTCAGCCCTAAGGTTAATATCTCTCTGCGCACGCATTGATACGTTGGTTGCACCAAAGATATTCACGTTGCCCTTCTTATCCATTTCAACCCATGCTGTACCGTCACGGTTTATTAGATATATGAACCCCGAAGTTTCATTTATGTTAATCTGTGCGCCCGACTTGGTAGCTAATTGAATATATTCACTTCCCACAGCATCATCCATGATGAATGACGAGCCACCTTTTCTGCGCACCTTATTTGCATCAACATCATTAACAATTGGTGGACCCGGTGTAATAATTCCATAGACCTGGCTAGGTGCTTCTCTTCTAGCACTTGAATCTGTCACACCTCTGTTAGGATCTGTAATTAGTCCCTGATTCCCGAGACCTTTAAATTTTGTTGCCTGATATGGCTTTGTAGCCTGGTCGGGTAGTGTTACCCTGGTGTCCCATTTATTGTATTCAGCAACAGGTATATATTTTCCTTGGTACTGATAGTTATTGGTACTTGCGGCCATTCCAGGTACCATGTTATTCATAAACTGGTTAAACAATGATCCAATCCACACTCCGCGCGCAGGATCGCCGTTGATGAACATTACCAGGACTTGGTTGTTTATATCCGGTGGTACCATCCACATTCCATAAGAGGTTTGTGTACCCTCGAACTTCTGAATTTCGGATTTACTAATTGTTTCGACGTTTGTTGCGCCTGCAAAAGGTGAGCAATAGTTTACGGTAATCCAACCGGCTTCTTCCTCTGGCGCAGATCCAAATTCTGGAATCCAGACCATAAGTCTTCCCATAGTTTGAATATCATCTGCCTTCTTCACATAACCAAGAAAAACACCATGTAGAGAAGGATTGCGGCCAATTGGTTGCAATTTCTCATTTAACGGCGTCGAAACGGTACGCGAATTAGAATTCAAATATGTCATGAAGATGTCCTTGACTTAGTAAACTCGGCTTTTCTCCTGAGAATAATTTCGTCTGGTGATAAACTTGAAGGCGCGGGAATATTCGATAATGCCCTATCAGCACTACCTATTGCTGCCTTACCTAGTTCGACTGCTTTTCCTGCCTGGTCTCTGATTGTATTTACGATGCCCGGAGGACTTGGTAATTTTACTGATAATCTATCAGTTTTCTCTGAGGTAATAGGCACTAGCCCTGTGCTATTCTTTTCAATTGTAATAATTTGTGGATTCTTTGCTTCTTCCTCAATATACCTCGATATATCGGAAATATTAATAACAGGGTCAAGAATACATTCAAGTTCCTGAACAAATTTGCCCATTTCAAATCTGCTGTTTACCATTACAACCTTGTAGACACCACTAAATGTTTCTACCTGTGTATAGGGATCAAGATTTCCGTCATTTGTTTCAAGATTATAGATTCTCGGTGTCCTAAATCTTAATACCATGAAATTGTCTGTGCCATAATAATTAGCACTGTCTGGTACTAAATTATGATAGTTCTTTAGATAATCTAACGCCTCGCTGTCAGACAACGAAGAGGAAATATAGATAGAATTTTTTGTATTATCAACAAGGCCCGGGAAAATCCAAAAAGGATCACCCTTAATCTGCATCTTAATGGATTGCAGGTTAGCATCAAGCGACGAGTGCAGGGCGACTGAGAACATGGTAGCAAGTTTTGAAATTCCAGAATTACTATTTGCCTCAATGCCTTGACCTACCGACTTTTCATGAACTTGTTCAAGGTGTGCGATGGGTCTGATTTTTGTTTTTGTATTTTCTAAGAATTCATTATATGCATCGGCGGTTGCAGCCGATGTTAGATTTACATCTGATACAAATGCCGGGATATTGTCGCCTAGGGGTTGGGCCAAGGAATTAGCAAGCTTTGAATATCCCGATAGGGTCCCGTCATTGCTCTGCTTATTTGCCTGAACTGTTGCATTAACTAATTTGTCCGGCGCCTTTGCATGAGTTAAAATTTGAGTATATCTATTTTTCAATTCAGGTGACAGATCTGAATTATTAATTGCCTCTTGTGCATCAGCAATTGCTTTTTCACCAGTCCTGAAAGATGTTGACTGTGGATCAAAAATAAACGATAGGGCTTTTCTTAGCTTTTCAGTAATTTGTCTTTCTGTTTCAGAGTTATCTTGAGTAACGACACCTTTGTCAGCTGTTGCCGAGTTTAAGTAAATACCACCGTATCTCGATACTGCTGATGCAAATGCGAAATTCAAATTTAGATCAAAGGAAATAATCTGATCATTTAGGCCAGTAAAGATATAATTATATTTCTTCTTTAGAATGTTATTTTTAACATATGTCTTGAAACGCCTAAGGCTTGCAACGTCAGTAAACGGTGGCTGGGCATTTTGAAATGTATTAGAATCAAGAATTCCAATGTTATACGGAATAACATAGATAATAATTTCAATAGCATTATCTTCGCGTCTTTTATCGTACCCAATAGGTCGAGTTTCAGTAACAATTCTCCAAAACTTTTTCATCTGACTAGTTTCGGCATTCAATGGCAATCCTTCCGCACCGGGTGTGCTTGCGCCAAGGAGTTCTTCTTGATACTTTTTTGTTGTCGCAAGAAGGGTATCGATAATTTTATCTATACCTGTACTACTATTAAATGTAGCCGACTTTTCACTAAAGGTGCTAAATGAATTACTACGAATAGAGTTTTGTTTGTTATTGACAGGGGTGATGGGTTCGTTCTGTAGGCTAGGGTCAACAACAATTCGATATTGGTTAGGAATACTGTAGTTATCGATGAGCTTTAGGTATTGATCTTGGTTAAGCTTTTTCTGTAGCTCCTCCATGGCATTACCAAAGGTGTCAATTCTTGTTAAAGTAACGTTATGTTGAATTGAGAAGTTAGTATTACTCTGGCCGTATTCGTTGTAGGATACTGCTTCGAATTCATATCGTGTACCGACTGTTGTAACGTTGGCCTTTGTGCCAGTCATCTTTATTGGCCAAAGCCATCTTTTTCCACTTATGGCACTAGGTGCGCCATCTGTTACAGCATTCGATGTGTCCGGAGTTCTTGCCCTAAATTCTAATTGTAAATACAAAGGCATTACGAGCCAGTTTCCAATTCCTAATGAGACTGACTCATAGAAAATTTTATCCATAAGGCCTGCGCCGGATGGTTCAACAATTTCAAACTTGAATGTTGTCTGGGTTCCAGTGCCAGCTTCAAGCGATGGTACTGCCACACCCCTCATCTCTACTTTATCGATGGTCAGGTCCGATACACCGCTTTCAGCAATTACAATTTGATTAGTATTGGTAAAAATAGCACCTGTTGATGCTGCTGCGGGCGAAACAATAAAAAGTTTCCAATGATATGTTACAGCATCAAAGTGATCAAGAATATTAGGCTGGAAATCAATAATGATTTTTTCTGTATCTTCTACTGGATTGTCTTTGTAATTTTTACCCTCGTGTGAGTAAACGTTAGTTTCGTTGCTATCCTGCGGCGGCTTATATCCGACATAGGATCCTCTGCCGTATCCTGCCGCATTGGGTGCGCCATCGCTTGTGGCCACTCTTGCACTGAGGCGTTGCTCAGTAGCACTTCCGCCCCTTCTTGCTCCGCCGGGCTTCATAAATGATTTATCGTTAGCCATGTTATTGCTTTAGAATATTTGTAGGAATATAAATTTCAAGACCGGCTAGAAAATCTTCAATTGGGTCGTTCATCAGATCCGGATTTCTCATGCAAAATACCCACCACAACCTCGGTGTTCCGTATTCTTGTTGACTTAAAAGATCTGGGCGTTGATTGAATTCCGGTGGAATTCTAATTATCTTATCAAAGTCACTTTTAGGCACATTTCGCGGAACCCAAACATCAAGATACCAGTCGCGAATTGGCGTCAAGAGATATTGACTTGTATCTTTTGAATTTTGTGCCATTAAATATATCCTTTGTTTATAAGTTTGCCTGTCCTAAATTCATCTAGATTAAATTCATTTCGTAACTGAATAGGAATATATTGAGTATCTAATTCTAATGAAACTGTAATATGTGTCGGCACATAAGTCCATCCGGACGACGAACCTGGTGGAAGACTTACACGGCGATTTTCGACAATAGTCGTTGCACCTGTCGTAGATGTGTTCACAGCAACATAGTCGATATTAGCTTCATAGGTATAATCAAAATATTTTACAAGTACCGGCACATTATTAAATTGATAATCACCGAGGTAGTTGAATATTAAAACAGGGGGAGGTGTTCCTGCCTTATTATATGGATTAATACCAAAATAAGATTTCGTAACGGATCGGAAGAAATGCAAGACCGCCAATAAATAAAGGGCCTCTTCATTTGTCTGCGCTGTAAATTCGGCGGTTATACTGATTGGCTTAGGATATGATCTCACATATGCATTGTATCCGTAGTTCGAATGAATGAAGCTTGACGGATCGTATTCGGCGACGTTACCAGTTGTCACTGATGGTGTATAAGGAAATAGGACACCATTTGTTTGATACAAAGGAAACAGGAGGTTAGAAGGATCCCTTGGTCCAAGAATGTCTTGTGCAGAATTTATATCTTTTGGCTGTAAGCGGGCACGGAAGTCTTGTTGTGGCATGCTTGTCTCCTTTTGCTTATTTATCTTGGTTTATAAAACAGGGTTTTATCCTGAAACCCTTGACGAATTGTTACAGACCGTCTATACTAACGAAAACTATTTCTGGAGAATTTCTAAATGATTGACAATGAGAACGATGAAGATATCCTTGATATTATTGAGGATATTGAAGAAGACAAAGATATTGAGCCTGAAATTGAACCAGAGGTTGTCATAGCTGCTCCTGTAAAGAAGATCAATTATCTTAATAACAAGGACATGCTCCGCGAAATTCATAAAAGTAAAAATTCTTTTAGTGAATATATTGATCCGAAGTACGGCGACTATGACTTGATTGTAGAGAAGCTTGAGGATATTTTTGTCCCCGAGAAGCAAGAAGAAGCAAAAGCATCAAGGGCATCGCGTCTGGCAGTTTTGGCTTTCGAGGCAGCCTTGGCCAATACTGTTATCACAACAAAGGCCGATAAGCCGCGCTTGGCTGAATTTAAAATTAAACCCGAGACTATCTCAGTTGATGATTTAGTTTTCAGAGTCTTAACATTTGAGCACATTCCTTTGGCGCCTGGAAGAAAAAAGAATCCAAAGAGTGAAGCAGATAATTACATGAAGCTAAATTTTGCACCATTCAAGCACTATATCATTGAGAATGGAGTAGCTAAGGAAGTTGGTAGATCGCATTCTAAGAATGGCAAATTCAATCTCGAACGCGGATCTATTACTAACAAGCTTGCAAAAATGTTCATACTTATGGTCAATAAGTATGCTCAAAGAAGTAACTGGCGTGGCTATACATATCTTGAAGAAATGAAGGGTCAGGCATTGCTACAACTTGCACAGATGGGTCTACAGTTTGATGAATATAAATCAGATAATCCATTCTCGTACTATACAGCAAGTGTTTCTAACAGTTTTACCAGAGTTCTTAACCTTGAAAAAAGGAATCAAGATCTACGCGATGATCTATTAATCGACAGTGGCGCAAGCCCGAGCTTCTCGCGTCAACTTGCAATTGAAGAAGAAATTAGAAGACTTCGTGAAGATGCACAGGATTCCGTAAGAGATGACAACTAATCTATTTCAGAAGGTAGCATGCTTCAGCGATATACACTTTGGATTGAGACACAATTCGAAGCAGCATAATCAAGATTGCCTTGATTTTATTGACTGGCTGATTGCAGAAGCAAAAGCAAGGGGTGCGGAAACGTGCCTCTTTTTAGGTGACTGGCACCATCACCGATCAAACATCAATATTCTTACACTCGACTATACGATGCAGGCACTGCGAAAGCTTAATGCCGGCTTTAAGAAAACATACGTCATGGTGGGGAACCATGATCTTTTCTATAGAGAAAAGCGTGACATTCACTCTATGGTTGTGGGTAGCGAATTCCCAAACATTGTTCTTGTTGATAAGCCATTCATTGAGGGTGATGTAGCACTTATCCCTTGGCTCGTAGATGAAGAATGGAAGGAAGTGGCTGAGATTAAGACCAAATATCTATTTGGACACCTTGAATTACCCGGCTTCAAAATGAATGCTATGGTAGAAATGCCTGACCATGGTGCATTAAATACATCTCACTTTAAGCATCAGGACTATGTCTTTTCTGGACACTTTCATAAGAGACAAAATAAATCAAATATCGAATATATCGGTAATCCCTTTGGTCATAACTTTTCTGACGTCTGGGACTTTGATAGAGGTGCAATGTTCCTTGAATGGGATAAAGAACCAGAATACGTGAACTATGAAAATGGTCCGCGATTCATCAACATAAATCTATCAGCTCTTCTCGAAAATCCAGAGATATATCTAAAGCCCAAAACATACCTTCAGGTAATGCTTGATTTAGATATTACCTACGAAGAGGCCACATTTCTTAGAGAGACATTTGTTGAGCAATATGATGTTCGTGAATTTAAGTTAATTCGCAATCAAGAAGACGAACTCGAGAAAGATTATTCCGGAGATATTACTTTTCAAACCGTTGATCAAATTGTTATTGAACAGTTAACAAACATTGATAGTGATTCTTTTGATACAAATAAACTGATAGAAATTTACGACAGGCTATAATGCATGATTAAACTGAATGGGTTAACAATAAAAAACTTCATGAGTATCGGTAACGTTACTCAGTCTATAAATTTCAGTAAAGATGATCTTGTTCTTGTACTTGGTGAAAATCTTGACCTTGGTGGCAATGATAACAGAAACGGCGTAGGTAAATCCACAATTGTAAATGCATTAAGTTATGCATTGTTTGGATCTGCGCTCACCAACATCAAGAAAGATAACCTAATCAATAAGTCCAACATGAAGCACATGTTGGTCACCCTTACGTTTGAAATTAATGGTCAATCTTACAAAATTGAGCGCGGACGCAAACCCGGTATCTTTAGGTTCATTGTCGGCGAAGAAAAAGAAGACGACACTACCGGCGAAACTGACGATGCACAGGGCGAAAATCGTCATACCCAAGAAGAAATTGAGAGAACTATCGGTATTTCGCATGACATGTTCAAACACATTCTTGCATTGAATACCTATGTTGAGCCATTTCTTGCATTAAAGACAAATGATCAGCGTGTGATTATTGAGCAACTACTCGGTATTACGAAACTCTCTGAGAAAGCTGAAAAGCTAAAGGATGAAGCAAAGATTACACGAGACGAGATTAAAGAGGAAGAGTTTAGAATTTCTGCAGCCACTGAGGCAAATAAGCGAATCGAGGCAAATATTCAAAGCCTGGTTACAAAGTCATCGGCGTGGGATAGGTCCAAGGAACAGAAAATCAATAAACTCCGGGCGTCTATTACAGAGTTACTCTCGTTAGACATTGATGTTGAAATTCAATCTCACAAGTCTAAGAAAGACATTGAGGACTTAACATCAGAATATCGCTCGCTGGCAAAAGAACTTGCCGCACTCGAAAAAGATGTCGAAAGTTCAACCAAAAATAATGCAAAGATTGCAAGGTTGCTCACATCCTCTGTTCAAAAAATCTGTCCTACATGTAGTCAAGAAATGGATAAGGATACTCATAAGGCAGTTCATGACGAGTATCTAAAGCAACAAGAAGAGGAAGCAAGAAAGCTTGCTGAAAAAATTGCAAAGAGGGATGAAGTAAAGACATTAGTGGAGTCTGTAAAATCAATGATTCCTACAATGCCGGACACTTTCTATGAAACTCTCGATGAGGCATACAATCATAAGAGTACGCTCAGCACCCTGGGCAATAGCCTTGAACAGGAATTATCTACACTAAATCCATTTGTAGATCAAATTGAATCCTTACAGAAAAACGGTCTACAAGAAATTGATTTTACAAAGCTTAATGAATTGGTAAAACTTAGGGATCATCAAGAATTCCTATTGAAGTTACTAACCAACAAAGATAGCTTTATTCGTAAGAAGATCATTGATCAAAACCTAGCCTATCTAAATCACAGACTAGCACATTATCTGCTAGACATTGGTCTACCTCACGCAGTGAAGTTCAAATCTGACCTAGAAGTAGAAATCACAATGTACGGTAAAGAGTTTGACTTTGATAATCTAAGCAGAGGGGAACGCACAAGATTAATTCTATCACTGTCTTGGTCGTTCCGCGATGTGTTTGAATCAATGAATGATAAAATCAATCTGTTATTCATTGACGAACTTATTGACTCTGGACTTGATTCCAGTGGTGTCGAATCGGCTCTGGCTATTTTGAAGAAGATGGGTAGAGAGCATAAGAGAAATATTTTCTTAATCTCTCACAGAGATGAACTTGTGGGTAGAGTTTCTAATGTGCTGAAAGTAGTTAAGGAAGGCGGTTTCACAAGCCTCGAGAATACAGAAACAAATGAATAATACAACAAAACATCAAATACTAATGCGCGAGATTATCTTTAAGAAGCTCGATATTTTTAAAGATATATTAATGCAGGAATGTGCATTGAAAATATTAGAAAATTATCCTAAGGCATTAGATGTAGAAAATCTCATAGAGCATAGTATTGCTAAATCTGGAAAATTTGATTTTGTTGACGAAGCTGGTCGCGACTTCAATGATATCGATAATTCGGATTCAAAGACAGGAACTGTCAATATAAAAACAGGCAAGGCTGAAATTGGAAATGTAGAAGGTAAAATGGGATCTATTAGATTAACTATTTTTAATCCTATTTCTCCCGAAGCGGTTTCCTTTTTATATCTGCCAGAATATTATGCTAAGTCCATGGCAAGAGAATGCTATGGGCAAAATGCAGGTAAGAAACGCTACATTATTACCTGGAGTAAAAAGCGCCCAAAGAAATATAAAGATTCAAAGATTGGATACTTTAACCAGTTTGAAAAGTTTAGGCTGGACTCATTTGATGAATTGTCTCAGATGACTGATGAGAAATTTTATCAGTTAAATCCACACCTTCTACCGAATATTTTTTCACCAATGCCAGATTTTGTGGACGAGACCAAAAATCTTCCCAATGAACAAATTGCCAACCCTTATATAGAAATGAGCGAGAAGTTTGAAATTCTAGAGTTGCCGGGAACACAATCCACTTTTCTTTTCGAGTAATTTTTATCAGGATCAAGTTTAGATCCCCCTCATCCTCGACGTCCTTCTGTTGTTGAATCCAGGCGTCGAGGATTTTTACATCTGCATACCAAAGTTGATGAAATGGGAAATCGGCATAGCTTTTACATTCTATATTCCAGTGTTTCCAATCTTGTGGTGGATGAATATCACCCTTCTTGCTCTGTAGTTGCGCGTCGCCTAACATCTCTTTTCGAACATTATTCTTGCCACCCACAAACGCACCAGATGACGGTATTCTGATAAACGTCTCACCATAGGTGTCTGTTAGAAATTTAGAAACTTCTAATTCCCATGCATTACCTTTTGCTTTACTTTTTGATGGCATTATAACCCCTGTTTTCATTATTTATCTAGGTCCATAAATAGGTAGAAACAAAGGAGAATAAGATGTATTCAGCCGCATTCGAAAAAGCAGTAGATCATGCAATGTTGTATGAAGTCGGTGGCTTCTGGAAATTAACACCAGAGGTTGAGGCCGGTCTAATCTCCACACCTGCACAGAAAAAAGCCGTAGGATATGTTAACGACCCACTCGATCGTGGCGGTGAAACTAAATTTGGTGTTGCAAAAAATGCAAATCCAGAGTTAGATATTACAAATCTTACATGGGCAGAAGCAAAAGATGTCTATTACAAGAAATACTGGCTTGCATCAAAGTGTGACCAATTGCCCGGTCGTTATGCAGCACTACATTTTGATATTGCAGTGAATAGCGGCCCTGGTAGAGCAGCAAAATTCTTGCAGCGTGCCCTTGGACTAACAGACGATGGTTCTATCGGTCCTGTAACGCTCAAAGCAGCAAACGAAGCTGATGTTTTTCTTCTTTGTGAGTCTGTATGTCTCCAACGTGAACAATTCTACAATAACATTGTAGCAAAGGATCCTTCGCAGTCTAGATTTATCAATGGCTGGATGAGGCGCGTAAACGAACTTCGAGCATTTGTTTCAGATCCTACAAGAGAGTTCTAAGTCACAGTGCAATGCTGTGACCAAAATTATTAGCCCTGTCTTGCTCGCAGGGCTAAAATAGTGTAACAACAAAAAGTTGTTCAAGCACAATAACTCAAAATAGATAGCGGGAGTGACGCGACCCGTGAACGTACAAGGACATCAGCGTATAGGTTTACACAAAAATTTTCTATATACACAAAACCCAAGTCTCAAAAATAAAATCCAAATTTTTCTAATTACTAAATCACAATAAAGGTTGGCGAGCCAAGGTAATAATTTCGCCGGCGTGTCGTTCGGAATGGAGCGCAACAGCCAGGTCCATTGGGTGTGCAATGGCAAACTTCAAAGAAATAGGACGGACCCTTGACCAGGCTGTACCATGCATCCTACGTAAGTGAAGTGAAATGAAATTTGCTGTGGGTATGTGAAAGAAAGGTATGGCCCGCAGGTGGTGCAATTACTGGCTGAAGAGGAATTGCGATATACCACGAGGATTTGTGTAAGTAGTCTTACTCGTCCCCCTAACAGGCCGCTAATAGCGAGAAGCTGACATAATCAATCCAATGCTTCTAAAATAGTCTGTTTCAGTCTCTGATGATGCTGTCAAGTATCTAAGATGAAGGGTATCGTAGCACTGTCTTTTTAGGCTTTGCTACGATACCCTTTCTCTGACTCCACCGTCAATATTATTTTCTAAAAAACTTCTCTTTCTCCTAAACAGCACGAAATGAATTGCGAGCGTAGTTTACGAAGCGAGTGATTCATGAAGGGCTCGGTCTTTCAGACCGATTACTGTTTCAGTCTTCTTGAACATGCGCTTTATGAGTTTTATAACTTCTGCATTTGTTTCTTGGGATAGGTCTGAGTATGGCTTTAGGCGCATTGAATAGATATCAGATCCCAATGACTCTACTGAGATGACTCCTGTGAACTTCTGAAAATAAATTGTGACAAATGCGCTAATGCGTAGTTCTATTTCGCCATTGATTCCGGGTAACTCTTTTCGTGTAAGAGAATCGATATGACGCATGAGTTTTATCTCCCCCTTTGTAACATACACTTCTGTTATAGTTGCCTCTAAATTTGGCTTTTTTACAAAGATATAACCGGGCTGACGAACACATGTCTGTGATGTCTCTAAGCTCATGTTTAGTTCTCTATCAGGCAGAGATTCAGTCTCATAAGGACTCCATTTTATATTTTGAGCATCGAGCAATCTTGAAAGATCGTATACCCAATGATGTTTAGGATATCTTTCCCAGCATTCAATATCATCCTTAGGGATGTCTAAATCTTGGATATCAGTCTTTTTATGCATAATCTACCTCTTACATATATTCCTTAGCGCCAGGGTTCTCAGCTTTTAGTTTAGCGTTGATTACCTTTACTAAAATTTCTCTATCTTCGTAACTTAGACCCCAGGCTGTATTCCATTCGACTCCGCCTTCCATATATAGACAAATTTCTGCAATCTGCTTTTTTAGGGCTTGAGAGTCTTTCCCGTATTTGTCAATTAGGTCGGCTAACTCTTCGGGAGGCAGCGTGATTAGCGACCTTACGAAAAATTTACCGGATTGAAGTCAATTTCACTTTCCCATTCATGCTCACATTTTGTACATTTGGCTGTGAATGTTCTCTTTATTCCAATGTCGTTGATTTCTTTGATTAGATCACTAATTTTATCAACACTGCCTTTATCAATGTTATAAAGAAATTCTTTGATAAATTTCTTGTCGGTAACATTTATATTTCTTGATTCATCGACAACTTTTATAACAGAGTTCGCCATTAGGTTGAACGTAGTCTCGGCAATCTTCTTGAAGGTGGTGTTGAATATTGCTGACTTCTGTGAGTCTGACATATTTGAGCTTTCCATTGCTCTTGTAATTTTTGTCTGCTCGAATCTTACCTGAAGTCCTTCGAGAATTTCTGGAAATGCATAAGGTCTTACAAAAACACTAACACCGGTGTCGAGATTTACAACATATTCTGGCTCTAAATATTCCATATGATCGAGAGCATGTTGCAAATTGAGTTTGAAGGTATTTTCGGTGCCACAAGAAGGACAGATTAAGTTTGTTTCAAGACTATCGTTGTATGTGCAATATCTAATAGCAGTAATCAATGCATCAATGTCGTTACTTAGAAGTATTCTTGGATTTTTTACTGCAGGTACACAACTTTGAATAACCTCGATTAGTGATTCTCCGTTTAGCAATGCATCAGGATTCTGCAAGATAAGTTCGTCTTTACCAGTCATCTGCATAATGCCAATTTCGCCTTTTTCAGAGAATGCAATTGAACCTTCCGGGTAATATGATGTACCGCTTGGCAATCTCATCCAAATTTTGAACGCTCTGAAATATTGCTTCAGTGGATTTTGCTGTAAATTTTGTTCCATGGATTACCTCTGAAAATATTTTGATAAATAGTCATACTATTGTTTCTTTTATTTATCACGGGACATAATCAAGAAATTTATGGCTGATATCAATCAAGTACATATTACCGGGGCAGAATCCGGAGCACTCAAGGATGCACTTGACGGTATTCCGCCATGGGCTACTCAGAAAACCGCCGCACAAATAGCTAAATTGCTTACCAAGAGTGTTGAATTGCAAAAAGAAATGCTTGATGCAATTGATGACTTTGGAAATGCAGGTAAAGGTACAGGTAGTCAAAAGAAAAATCAAGATGCTCTTGATAAGTTGTTTAGAACAATTGCAAAGACAAACGAAGAAGAAACAAAAAGAGGAAAGAAAAGAAAAGACATCGATAAAGAAGATGAAAAAAGTCTTGTAAGAGGTAAAAAGCTTCAGGGTGTCACTGAAAAAGTTTTATATGTTCTTGGCGGTCTTGCTAAGATAGGTCAGCACGTATTAGAGGTTGACAAACAATATATCAAAACTTCTGATGAATTATTTCAATCTGGTGTAAATTTACTTTCTGGAAACAACTCTACTCGCGAGAGCATGGAATCCTTGAACCAGGTCGTAAATCTAACCGGTATTAGATTAGAAAATCTTCAAGAGGTTGCGCAAAAGTATTCAGGTAGTATAAATGCGGTAGGATTTACAAAATTTGCAAAATCTCTTGGAATGGCGCAAAAAAATCTTGCTGAGGTAGGATATTCATCTAAGCAATCTGCAGAGTTACTCGGTGCGTATACAGAGTCTGCACAAGGATACAGTGATCTTAGAAGGCGTTCAGAAAAAGAACTTGCTGATGATGCACTAAGATTCGGCACAATGATGACAAAGCTTTCTTTGACTGTAGGTATGTCAAGGGAACAACTATTAGCCAACAATAAAGCAATTTCTTCTAGTACAGATATTGCAATTGTGGCAGCAAAATACGGAAAAGAAGGCGCCGAACGTCTAACCGCATTTGCAAGTGCATTCAAAAATCAAGATCTTGGAAGACAATTTACAGCAATGGCATCTGACACAGTGCCTGCATTGAACTCAACATTTCAAGATTTGGCAAAATCTGGTTTAGGAACATTTGGTAATCAACTCTTGAATTTTTCAAGAAAACTGCCTGAGCTTGATCCAGTTGAAGCAAGAAAACAGTTAGATCAGATTATGCAAAACGTATCTGATCAGCAACTAAAGGTTCTAAGATTACAGGCTCAGGCAGGTAATGCAAGTGCTGGTAAATCGCTTGAACTTATAAATGAATTATATCAGGCAAGTCGCCCTGTATCTCAAGCAACGTCTGAGCAAACCGATGCGGCAATCAAATCGCAGGCTTCTATTGCAAAATTGCAATCAGCAATGGAAAGTGCTGCCGCCACAACACAGAAAGTATTTTATCCGCTCGAAGCACAATTGAATGCAGTAACAACTTCTATTGAAGCTTTCAATAGTGCTGTAAAATTTGGTGTCGAAAACATATCGGGATCAACAAGAAGTTGGATCGGTACAGGTCTAATAATTACGGGATTTGGTGCGACTTTATTAGGTGCAATAAAGGGCATTTCTACGTTTACAAGTTTATTCGGTAACGCCGGCACAAAACTAGCGGGTATTGTTTCAAATACAGCTGGTGCGTTTGGTAGAATTTTACCATCTTTGGGTGGTCTGCTTAGATTCCTCGGTGTTGCTGGGGGTTTTGCAGCGTCGGGTGTCGCAGGGTTTGAGTTTGGTGACAAAATTATAAATCCTAAAATAAATGAACTTATGGAATCTATAACAGGTACTAAGGGTGAAACTTTAGGAACAGCTCTATATAGTCTAAAAGAAAAACTTTTTCCCGATGCAGAAATCACTGGCTCTACTAAAATTTCTGTACCTAAATCTCCAGCTCAGACGACTATAAACAGTCCATCTGCTGTACCAGCTACACCTGCACAACAAGCTGATACATCGGCAGGAGTAGCCGAAACACCATCGACCCCTGTAGGTCCCGGAATAGAGAAACCACCTAAGAACTCTGACATAAATAGCATGTTAGCGTTTCAGAATGCTCTCACAGAGCAACTTTTACTTGCAACCAACAAATTAGTATCTGTCAATAGTGACATTCTAAAATATACAAGAAATCAAACATGAGCTGGAAAAAATTCTTCAAGCCGGTAAATTCGGTTCTACCAGTGCAACAGAGAGTGGTGGATAGTACATCTGCCTATGCATCTATTGCAAAATATAGCAACTGGCTACCGGAGGTGTATTCCGGCCCACCCGACAGATTACAGCGATATGCAGTTTATGATCAAATGAATTTTGATCATGAAATTCACGCTGCCCTTGATACAATTGCTGACTTTGGTACCGAATTAGACGAAACAACAAAGTTACCACTTGTTATTGAATATAACGACGAACCTACACCATCAGAAATTCAGATTCTTGAAAAATCTTTAGGGCAATGGATTAGACTAAACAAACTAACAAAGCGTTTGTGGGGAATGTTTAGGTCTACATTGGTTTACGGAGACCAGTTTTTCCTAAGAGATCCGCAAACTTTTGAACTTTACTGGATAGATCCGGCTAAGGTTGAAAAAGTTATTGTCAATGAGTCCGACGGTAAAAAAATTGAAAGTTATTTTATCAAGGATGTTGATCTAAACATGAAAAGCCTTGTTGCAACTAACCAGTTGAACAAGCTTTCAAACGAAGCATTTGGTTCTAACAGCATTGTATTTTCTCCACCTATGCAAGGAAATATGAATTATGTTTCCGGTGGTTATGGTGGTGCAGGAACAGCAAACTATCAAGATGGTGGAGCAATGGCAGTCGATGCTGAACACATTGTTCATCTTTCCCTTACAGATGGAATGAATGCTGCTTGGCCATTTGGCTTGAGTATCCTTGAACAGATTTACAAGGTTTACAAACAAAAAGAATTGCTTGAAGATTCTATTTTGATTTATCGTGTACACCGTGCTCCGGAACGCCGTGTTTTCTTTATCGACGTCGGTACAATGCCTCCTAACAAGGCTCAACAGTACCTTGAACGTATTCGTTATGAAGTTCAACAAAAACGTATTCCAAGCAGAACCGGTGGTGGCGCAAACATTGTTGATTCGACATATAATCCTATGTCAATTCTTGAAGATTATTTCTTTGCTGTAACAAGCGAGGGGCGTGGATCTAAGGTTGAAGTTCTTCCGGGTGGTGAAAATCTTGGAGACATCGACGATCTACGCTATTTCAATAATAAGATGCTTCGTGCCCTCGGTGTACCGAGTTCTTATTTGCCGACCGGCCCTGAGGATGGAACAGCCACAGTAAACGATGGTAGACTTGGCACTGCATACATGCAGGAATATCGTTTTTCAAAGGTTGTGACAAGATACCAAGATAAGGTTGTAGAACCGCTTGACGAAGAATTTAAGCTTTTCTTAAAGCGTCGTGGAATTACAATTGACAATAGTCTCTTTAACCTGAAATTTACTCCAGCACAATCTTTCTCAGATTATAGAAAGCTAGAACTAGACTCTGCAAGAATTAACACTTTCACTGCATTGCTCGACGTTCCGTTTGTATCTAAGAGATACATTCTTACAGAATATTTAGGTTGGACCGAAGCTCAATTAGAGAAAAACGAGCGCATGTGGAAAGAAGAGCGTAGCAGACTTACTAAGACCTTTGCGCCAGAAACCTCGGGTAGCAGCCCAGCAGCAGGACTTTCTGATGTGGGTATCACAAGTTCGGGCATTGAAGGAATGGTGCCTGATGCTGAAGAAGAAATGCCTGCAAGCGATGGCGGTCCGGGTGTTTCTGATTCCGAAATTGATAATTTTGGTCAACAATAATAAATACATACATGAAAGCAAAAGACTTACTTGTTGAATTTTATGACCCAGCTGATGACCAGTTGGGCATAGCTAGAATGGATGATACTCGTCGTCCTCGCCTAACTATGACCCACCTTCAGAAGTTGAGGAAGGCACGCGATGCCGAAAAGTATGAAAAAGCTCAACATTTAAATTTCTTGCCAGACATGTATGGTCAGGTTCCGCCGCCAGATCAAGGTGGCCTATAAAGCGGTTTTTTATCTCGACCTGACCGAGACTAAATAAAGCTGCCTTTCCCAAAACTCAAAAATGGCCTCTTTTATGGCCATTTCCCCCTATATAAACCGTCTCCGAGTTAAATACCTAGAATACCATGAAATCATGGATTTTGGAACTTTATACTAATCAAGGAGATTGGCATGTCACAACAACAAAAGCTTGAACAGGTTCTGGACTTACTTCTATCGGAAGAGTCAGACCAAGCTGCTGAACTTCTCCATCAAATTATCGTTGAAAAAGCTCGTGTCATTTATGAAGGTATCGTTGACGAAGAAGTCGACGAGACTGATGATGAAAAGATCGACGAATCCGACGAAGTTGGCGGAGAACCAAATAAAGATTTCACAGACGAAATCGCAACAGACAAAGAAGAAATTGCCTCAGATGAAGAAGCCGACGGCGAAGCCGAAGACGACGACGCTGAAGCAGAAGATGAAGTAGGCGACGAAGTTGCTTCTGGTGAAGAAGGTACAGAAGAACGCATCGACGACCTCGAAGCTCAACTAGCTGAACTTCGTGCAGAATTTGATGCACTAATGGGCGAAGAAATGCAAGAGCCACAGCATGCTGATCTAGCTGCTGATTTTGGCGATGACGGCATGGACGCCGAAGCTGGTCCTGCAATGGACGGAACCGAACAAGTTGTCGGTGAAGTTGTAGCAGTAATGCACGAGAAGAAGAAAGACGGCAAGCTTGACAAGGCTCCTGAGAAGAAGAAGGGAGAAATGGACAAGAAGGCTAAGATGGATGAAGAAACTAAGTTCTTGAACAAGACAGGCGATACCGGTCAGAAGGGTAAGGCAGGTCTAGTTGGTACTGGTAAGGATACTCCACTTGGTGCAGAACAAGATAAGTCAGTATTCACAAGAGCTCCTTCTAAGAAGGACTACGGTGGAAAGCCAGACAATCTATTGGGAAGCAAGGCAACCGGCGGTGAGTATGGAAAGTACAACGGTGATTCAGCTAAGGACGACACTCCTACTGACAACGTAAATGTAAAGCCAAAGACATCTGGTGTTAAGGCCGATACTACTGCAAAGTGGACAGGCGGCAAGGCATCCGGTGAGGGCTTCACAAAGTCACCACTTACCAAGAAGCCAGCGTAAGGATTTAAATGATAGCCATGTCAAATAAACTTTACGAATTTGTCGCATTCGACAGAGCTCATGCAACGCTCTTCGAAGAAGATAACAAGATGACAGGTGGTAAAGATCTCTGCATGAAGGGGATCTTTATTCAGGGTGACGTAAGAAACCAGAACCAACGTGTTTATCCAGTTCGTGAAATTGCTAGGGCTGTAAATTCCATTACTGAAAAATTAGCAGCGGGACAGAGTGTTATGGGAGAGCTTGACCACCCGGAAGAGCTTTCTATCAATCTTGACCGCGTTAGCCACCTCATCACAGAAATGTGGATGGAAGGTGCAGACGGATACGGTAAGTTGAAAATTATTCCAACTCCGATGGGTAGCATTGTAAAGACAATGTTGATGTCGGGCGCAAAGTTGGGTGTTTCATCCCGTGGTTCTGGAAACGTTGATGACGGCGGTCGTGTTTCAGAGTTTGAAATCGTGACTGTTGACATTGTTGCGCAACCAAGTGCTCCTAATGCGTTTCCTAGGACAATCTATGAAAGTCTATACAACATGAAGGGTGGAGCCCGAGTCATGGATACTGCAAAAAGTGCCCTGTACGAAGCTTCAGCCCAGAAACAGTTGTTTAAAGACGTTCAGAAGTTGATCAACGAGTTGAAAATTTAAGGAGAACTCAAGATGGCAAAGAAAATTGATGAGATCTTGAGTGAAAGCATTGGACTGTCCGAAGAGACTAGGGGCCAGATTGTTGGTCTTTGGGAAGCTAAGATTGCTGAAGCACGTGAAGAAGTAGCTGCAACACTCCGCGAGGAATTTGCACGTAAATTCGAACACGATAAAGGCACCTTAGTAGAATCAATGGACCGTTTTCTAACAGAAAAAGTCCGCGCTGAACTCGAAGAATTCGCCGAAGACAAGAGACAACTTGTCGCAGAACGCATTGCCTACAAGAGCAAGCTAACTGAACACACAGGACTTCTAAACAAGTTCATTACAGAAGCAGTAGCAAAAGAGATGAAAGAATTCCATGCCGAGAAGAAGGCTATGAAGGAAAACTTCTCTAAGCTTGAGAATTTCCTATTGAAGCAGCTAGCGGAAGAAATCCGCGAATTCCGCGCAGACAAGAAGTCTCTTGTTGAGCAGAAGGTTAAGATGGTTGCAGAAGGAAAGGCAAAGCTACAAGAAACAAAGGCACAATTTGTAAAGCGCGCCGCTAAGATTATCGAGTCTAACATTGAGAAGACTCTGCGTTCCGAAATCACACAGTTCAAGGAAGATATTCGTATCGCCCGTGAAAACGATTTTGGTCGTAAGATTTTTGAAAGCGTTGCAGCTGAATTCATGACTTCGTACCTAAATGAAGGTACAGAAATCAAGAAGATGCAGAAGATGCTTGAGTCCAAGGATCAAGAAATGAAGGCCCTAAAGGAAACAGTCCAGAAGAGCCAGAGAATCGTTGAATCAATGGATGCAAAAATCAAGACATCCCAAGACCTTCTCGAAAGACAAAAGGTTATGAATGAACTTCTTGCACCATTGTCGAAGGACAAGCAGGGGGTTATGAAAGAATTACTTGAATCAGTTCAGACAAAGAATCTGCAAGGTGCATACAACAAGTATCTACCAAGCGTTCTAAATGAAGCTACAGACCGTAAACCTGCACCTGCAAAGGCTCAGTTGAACGAAGCTACATTGTCTGCAAAAACAGGTAACAGAGCGGAGGTCGCTCAACCCAGCGATACAGAAGAATCGTTGGATCTCGCAAGAATTTTAGCCCTAGCCGGCAGAAAGTAATTTAGGAGAAATTATAATGGCAACTAAGCTATTTGAATCAAACTGGGGCGCAACAAAAGAAGCCCTTCTAGAAGGCCTATCAGGCACACGTCGTCAGTCGATGGACGTTGTATTTGAAAATACACGTCGTTACTTGGCTGAATCGGCAACAGCAGGTGCAACACAAGCTGGTAACATTGCAGTTCTAAACAAGGTAATGCTACCCCTAATCCGTCGTGTTATGCCTACAGTTATCGCTAACGAAATCATGGGTGTTCAGCCTATTACAGGTCCAGTAGGACAGATCCACACTCTACGTGTTCGCTACGCTAACACAGCCGCTGGTGTAACAGCTGGTACAGAAGCACTTGGTCCATTCGAAATTGCTAAGGCATATTCGGGTAACGAAGTTGTTGCTGACCCAGGTGCAGCATCAACAGCACGTATGGAAGGCGTTCCAGGTAACAAGTTGAGCATCCAAATTTTGAAGGAAACAGTTGAAGCTAAGACACGTAAGTTGTCAGCTCGCTGGACTTTCGAAGCTGCTCAAGATGCTAACGCAATCCACGGTATCGACATCGAAGCAGAAATCATGCAAGCTCTTGCACAAGAAATTACAGTTGAAATCGACCAAGAAATGCTATTCAAGCTTGGTTCGTTGGTTCCTGTTGCTCCGACAACATTCAACCAAGCTGCGGTTTCTGGTACAGCTACATACGTTGGTGACGAAATGGCTGCTCTAGCAGTTATGATCAACCAGCAAGCTAACCTTATCGCTGCACGTACACGTCGTGGTGCTGCTAACTGGGCAGTTGTTTCGCCAACAGCGTTGACAATTCTTCAGTCTGCAACAACATCTTCGTTCGCACGTACAACAGAAGGTACATTCGAAGCACCTACAAACACAAAGTTTGTTGGTACATTGAACAGCACAATGCGTGTTTATGTTAACCAATACGCAAGCGATGCAGATCCAGTTCTTATCGGATACAAGGGACCTACAGAAACTGACGCCGCAGCTTACTACTGCCCATACATCCCATTGATGAGCGTTGGTCCTGTTATGGATCCACAAACATTCGAGCCAGTCGTTTCGTTCATGACACGTTACGGCTATCTAGAGCTAACCAACACAGCTAATTCGTTCGGTAACGCAGCGGATTACTTGTCGAAGGTTGGTATCGACTCGACCACCTTGAAATTTTACTGATCGAAAGATTGGTACTATAAGGTACAAACTAAAAAGCCCCGTTATTCGGGGCTTTTTTCTTGTTTACGTTTCTTATGTAACTCTCGCATCATTTCTGATCTGGCAGCTTTTCGTTCTTCCGACCAGGGTTGTTTTGTTTTACCTTTTCTATTCTCAGACATCATCTTCTTAGTTTCTTCTGAAAAAGGAATACCAGTTCTAGTTGCTATACCTTTACGTTTTTCACTAATCTTTCTTTTAGTTTCAATTGTGTGTGTTTTTCCTTTGAACGGAGAAGGATTTCCTTTTTTCTTAGGTTTGCCTTTTTGCCCCTTAGAAATATTATCGCGCCATTCCTGTGGCAATGTCTTACCTAAATTATTACCAGGTCTGCCATTCATAAATTCACTTCTAAACTTACGATTGTCTTCTTTTAGTAGCTGATATTCTTTTGCATTGATTTTGAACTTTTCACCGCCTCTTTTAGTGTTACACATCAACATAAATGCATGAGTCATTTCTTTATTTCTATAAATTTTCCATAGAAGGTGATGTGCAACAAAGTGTTCTTTAGCGGTAAGTTTTACCAGGTTAGATGCAGAATCACTACCACCTAGTGACTTAGGAACTATATGATGAGTTTCAAAATATATACCGGGTAATAGAGATCTTTCTCTAGCAACGTTGATTATCTGTTCATATAATTTTTTGTAGTTCATAATAAGTCTGAAGTTCTATTACATATTTATTAGAATTTTATTGCCTATCGCACTTTATAAAATTCTGATAAATATAGAAAACGGTAGGTACTTCTATGCAAAAAGTAAAAGTTCAAGATGGTGTAATTAGATATACTGCTACAGATCCCACTTTATTTGTGGACTTTAGTATTATCGGACAAGCAAATGTTTCAAGACAATTGAATATCGGTGACGACCCTCTTGCAGCAGGAAATATAACTACACCTACCGGTATTGATCTAAATGTTATTCCCGGCACAGGCGGAAATCTTGAACTTGCAGTATCGTCGGGTGGTGTCCTACTCATCAATAATGCTGCATGGCCGTCAGGCCTAGTGACCCCGGATGTTGGAATGTATATCGGTGCTTCTGCACTAAATGTTCTTGAATATTATCCATTTACTCTTGACTTTACCGCAAATGATGCCCTGACAGTTCCACAGCTGAATGCAGCATATCCTACAATTCAACCAGGTCAGCGAGTAGTGGGGCCGACAGTTATATATGAATGTGTTGCACCATCAACATGGAGAATTATGGGAGGTGGTGGTTCGGGTCCGTTGCCAGTGAGCCCTACACAAGTTGTGTTTGGTGATACATCGCCCGGAACTGTTACATCGAGTGCAAATTTTGTCTATGATTCTATTACGTCAACACTAACTCTAGGAACAGCGGTCCCCGGTCTTATTTCTTCAGAGATTGGGCAAACACTTACAGTTGATGGCGATACCAATTTATTTCTAACTTCAGCAAACGGAAGTGTGGCAGTAGGTAGTCAGACAATAACAAATTCCTCGACTGCCGGATTTATATATATACCAGCATCTACCGGTGGCGCACCATCTGGTACTCCCGATTCCATACCCGGTATGGTACCGATGTACGTTGACACCTCGGAGTCCACATTATATATCTACATAAATGGGGCCTGGAGAGGTGTTCCATTGGTATAAACTCCTTGGTTATAAATTATTGAAAATGTGATAAATAATGAAAACACCGGGGTAACGGGAATTCATTATGGTTATCAAAGTCAGTTCGTTATTAGCACATAATACTCTTGTCGTAGATGATACCTCGCCCTCACTCGGTGGTCCACTAAATACAAATAATTTTCCAATAAGCAACGGCGGTAATCCTGTAGTAATTACAGGAAATAGTTATCCAATAACATCTGGAACTTCTGGCCAAGTGCTGACAACAAATGGCGCCGGAATTTTATCTTGGCAGAATCCATCAGCAGGATCGATAACACTTATAGGCGATGTTACAGGCAGCGGTTTATCTCCTGTAACAACAACTATTTCTCCAACTGGGGTAATTGCAGGAACATACGGTTCCTCATCAATTGTCGGCGCTTTCACTGTAAATTCTAAAGGCCAGATAACCTCAGCAACAAATGCACCAATTTCTATTACGCCTGCACAAGCCGGCCTTGGAAATGTTACAAATCAACTACAAGTAATTAACGCCGGCGGCGCGCCTAGTATGCAAGAAGGTACTGGGGCACCGGTTGGCGTAGCATCACTAGGCGCTATCTATATTGACCAGGCAGTCACAAATGGGAATGCAATCTATAGATATAACGGTTCAAGTTGGAATGTAATTGCAACAAAACCTAATCTTTATAGTGAAAAGGTTAATGGTTTTACCGCACCCGTAGCACAAGCCCTTGATTCTGTTGCCATTGGTTCTGGCGCAGAAACTCAGACGGGGGCAAATAATTCTTTAGCCATCGGTCTTCAATCTCTGGCTAGAATTCCAGGCGGAGTTGTACAAGCAAGTGGCAGATTTTCGAATAACGGCGATGCACAAGTAGGTCGTTATATGGTTAGGGGCACAACAATTAATAATGCCCCACAAGAACTTTTTGTTGATGGTACGGGCGGTTCGGTTAGAGTAGTATTACCGGATAATTCAACCTGGACTTTCAAGATCACAGTCACAGCACACAGAACAGATCTAGGTGACGGTCATGCAGGGTATACAGCAGCAGGCGTGATCTATCGTGGATCTGGTGTTTCTACTACAGGAATTCAGGGATCGATTCAAAAGACGGTGTTAGCTGAATCTAATCCAAGTTGGGATATAAATATATCTGCAGATGCCATAAATGGTTCGCTAAAAATTTCTGTGACGGGCGAAAATGGCAAAATTATACGATGGGTCGCATTGGTCGAGACAGTCGAAGTCACAAACTAAAGGAACAATTATAAATGGATTTCAATTTTGATACGGGTGCGATTTTTGGTGGACTTCAAACCCTTGATGTAACAACCTTACCACCATTGGGTGGCACAGCAGGTGTCTTAACTGTCATCGGTAATGGTGCTATTACCGTACCTAAGGGAACTACTGCTGAACAACCAGGCACACCTGATACAGGTATGTTCCGCTATAACACAGAAACAACATTGTTGGAATACTGGAACGGTACACTATGGTCACCACTTTCCACATCTTCAAGCACTGTTACATCTGTTGCAGCAGTTTCGAATTCATCAAGCCTAACAGTCACTGGTTCCCCAATCACATCTGCGGGCACTTTCACCTTTACGCTTGATGCCGGTCTACAAGCATTAGGCACTTTCAACACAACTGGTGTTCTTGTGGCTACAGGCACAAATACATGGGCTTCAAGAACAATTCAGGGCACATCTGGAAATATTTCAGTAACAAACGGTGATGGTATTGCAGCAGATCCAACTATCGATCTTGCATCGGTCACGCAAGCAAATACAGGTAATTTTGTTAAGGTTACATTAGATGGTTTTGGTCGTGTAACAGGAAATACGGCAGTAGTTCAATCGGATATCACTTCACTTGTTGACAGCGTCTACGTAAACGTAGCCGGCGATACAATGACCGGTGACCTAAATATGGGTGGCACAAACACTGTAACTGGTCTTGCTGCTCCTGTTAATGGCAGCGATGCAGTTAACAAAGATTATGCCGATGCTCTTGCAAATGGACTTTCATGGAAACAGTCTGTGGTCGCTGCCACAACTGGCCCTGGAACTCTTGCCACATCGTTTGAAAATGGAGATGTCATTGACGGTGTTACATTAGTAACCGGCATGCGTATCCTTATTAAGAACCAAACAACTCAATCAGAAAATGGTATCTATACTGTTAATGTTTCTGGTGCCCCAACAAGATCCACAGACATGGATTCAACAACACCGATTAACGAAATTAACGGCGCTGCCGTATTCGTTGAGCAGGGTACAGCAAATGCTGATACAGCATGGGTACAGATTGACGATGTGCAGACATTAGGCACAGACCCATTGCAATTCGTGCAATTTGCAGGTGCAGGTGCATATACAGCAGGAAACGGACTTACACTAACTGGTAATCAGTTTTCCCTAACTACACCTGTTTCTCCAACAAATGGTGGTACAGGCACAACATCTACACCAACAAATGGACAGATTCTAATTGGTAACGGTGTTGATTACACACTAGCAACTCTAAGCACAGGAACTGGTATTTCTGTAGCCAATGGTGCCGGCTCGATTACTATTTCGAATACAGGCGTAACCTCATTAACTGGCACAGCTAATCAAGTTTCTGTCTCAGCTTCGACAGGCGCAGTAACATTAAGTGTTCCATCGACATTTATTGCTCCAGGTTCGGTTGAAGTAACAACATCGTTGACTGTTGATACTCTAACACCTAATGGTGCTCTATATGCTGGTACAGGTGGTCTTGTAACATCAACCGGTGCGCTAACAAACGGTCAGATTCTTATTGGTTCTACAGGAAACCCTCCAGTTGCTGGAACAGTCACTGGCGGCACAGGTATTACAGTAACAAATGGTGCTGGATCAATCACAATTGATATCGATAACACCGAAGTAGTTACAAGTTTCAACGCAGGCACAACAGGATTGACACCAAACACTGCCACAACAGGTGCGGTAACACTTGCCGGAACTCTTGCAACAACAAATGGTGGTACAGGACTAACATCCATCGGAACAGCTAACCAATTCTTAGCAGTCAATACAGGTGCTACAGGACTTGAATACAAGACAGTTTCGGCCGGTGCTGGCATTTCTGTAACACCAGGTGCAAACGTTCTAACAATTGCGAACACTGGTGTAACTGGATTCTCGTTGAATGACAATTCAACAACACCAATCTACACAGTAACACCTACCACAACTACAACTGGTTCTGTAGCTGCCACAATTACCTTAAATACACAATCTGCTAATCTAGTATTTGCAGGTCCTGCATCTGGTGGAGCAGCACAACCAACATTCCGTGGCTTGGTGTTCAATGACCTGTCGGGCGCACTTCAGCTATATACCGAAAATGCAGTTACACCAACCACACCTGTCGCAACCGGCAATAATGCCGTAGCAATTGGCAGTGCATCACAAGCATCAGCTACTGATGGTTTTGCAGTAGGCAATGGAACAGATGCAAGAATTACCGGAATGAAGGCATATGCAAATGGCCAATTCAGCACAACTCCTGGTTCTGCCCAGCACGGTGTTTATGTTGTAAGAAATACAACAACTACAAACGTCCTAACTGAATTGTTTATTAATGGTACGTCAGAGCAAATTGTTGTTCCAGATAACGCATTGTTTACCTTTGATATTCTTGTTGCAGGTCGTCGTACAGATGCAACTGGCGGTGGCGCAGGTTATCGCTTTGTTGGTGTTGTAAAGAAGGATGCAACTGCAGGATCTGTTACTTTTGTGGGAACACCTTCAAAGACAGTTCTTGGAGAAACAAATGCAGCATGGGATGCCGCAGTATCAGTTGATACCGCAACTGGTGCATTCCGTGTTCGTGTAACTGGCGAAAATGCTAAAACAATTCGTTGGGTTGCAACAGTACAGACAACAGAAGTAACTAACTAATTATAACTACACTGAAAATACCCGGCAAGCCGGGTATTTTTATTAATGTGCATAAATAATAGAAATAAGAATTTTGCATAGAGGACAATAAATTATGGATTTTGATTTTACCACGGAAACGATAACACCGGACAGTACGAATATACTTACAATTGGTGGTACAGGTGCCCTTGAGTTACCATCAGGCACTACAGGCCAGCAGCCGGTATCGGGCCTTGCCGCCGGTGCTATGCGTTGGAATACAACCGCCACACAAATGGAGTATTATAATGGGTCTGCCTGGTCTAATTTTGGTGGATCTGTAACTTCTGTGAATGCGTCTGGTGGTACTACAGGACTAACATTTAGTGGTGGTCCAATTACAACAAGTGGTACTCTAACATTAACAGGAACGCTTGCTGTAGCAAACGGTGGTACAGGTGCAACAACACTAACACAAAATGGAGTTCTGTATGGTAACAGTACAAGTGCAGTAGGATCGACTGCCGCAGGAACTACCGGTCAAGTCCTTATTGCCACAACAGGTTCAGCACCTTCGTGGGGAACATTATCAGGTGTTTCTGTAACATCATTTCAGACTTCATTATCGGGACTGACGCCTTCCACGGCGACAACGGGTGCAATAACATTAGCAGGTACATTAGGTGCCACATCGGGCGGCACAGGAACAACTACCGCGCCTACGGCTGGTCAATTACTTGTCGGTCAGACTGGTGGCACATATGTACCTTTCACAGTTACCTCGGGCACTGGTATTTCGACTACTACAGGTTCTGGCACATTTCAGATTAATAATACAGGTGTAACAAGCAATGTAGCAGGCACAGGTATTTCGGTATCTGGTGCAACCGGCGCAGTCACAATTACTAACACCGGCGTAACATCGTTGACAGGTACTGCAAACCAAGTAAACGTTTCAGCATCAACAGGCGCGGTAACATTATCTTTGCCACAGAATATTGCAACATCCTCATCGCCTACATTTGCCAGTGTTACAATTTCTAATACACCATCGGCAGGCACTGATGCGGCCACAAAAAATTATGTGGATGCGGCTATCGCAGGCCTATCTTGGAAACAGGCTGTTCGTGCAGCAACTACTACCAACGGAACTCTTGCTACAGCATTTGCAAATGGCCAGACAATCGACGGCGTGACACTTGCAACAGGCGATAGAATTCTTATTAAGAATCAGACAACACCGACTGAAAACGGTATCTATATTGTTCAAGCCTCGGGCGCCCCTGTTCGTTCCAGTGATGCTGACACCGGCACAGAATTAGTTGGTGCATCTGTTTATGTCGATCAAGGTACAGCAAATGCTGATACAGGTTGGACACAAACAACTGCCGCACCTATAACTATTGGTTCAACAAACATTGTTTGGGCACAATTCTCAGGTTCGGGATCCTATACAGCAGGAACTGGCCTAACACTCACAGGCAATCAATTTTCACTTACAAGTCCTGTTTCTGCAACACTGGGCGGTTCGGGCACAACAACAGCACCATCGGCCGGACAATTCTTATACTCGACCGCAGGTACATCATATGCACCGACAGCACTTTCATCTGTAGCAGTTACTACTTTTGCAGGCGGAACTACCGGTCTTACCCCAGCAGCCGCAACTTCGGGTGCAATCACACTTGCTGGAACACTTGCTGTAGCAAACGGTGGAACTGGACTAACAAGTACACCAACAAACGGTCAGATTGATATTGGTAATGGAACTGGATTTACAAGAACTACCCTTACACAAGGTTCAGGTATTACTATTACCAACGGTTCTGGCTCAATTACTGTTGCAAATGCCGGTGTAACAAGCATTTCTTTTGGAACCACAGGTTTAACACCAAACACCGCAACAACAGGTGCAGTGACTGTCGCAGGTACACTTGCACTTGCAAATGGTGGAACAAATGCTAGTTTAACAGCGGTAAATGGAGGTGTGGTATACAGTTCAGGTACAGCAATGGCTATCACTGCTGCTGGAACTTCCGGGCAATATCTACAATCTAATGGTGCCGCAGCACCAACATGGGTAACATTAACTAATGGTGGACTTTCATTATATAGAGAAAATCCATCTACACCAACTACCCCATCGGCTACAGGTACAAACGCTGTGGCTATCGGAAATGGATCAGCAGCCAGCGGCACGAACGCAATTGGTTTAGGTCAAGGCACCAGTGCAAATATTTTCGGCACAAAGGCAATTGCAAACGGTAATACCGCCACTGCCGGTGATGCACAAGAGGTCATTGGTGTTCTTCGAAATACCACAACCAATAACACACAGACTGAATTGTTCCTTGATGGTACTGGTGCAACACAAAGGCTCGTTCTTCCTAATAACTCTGCCTGGACATTCACATTAAAGATTGTTGCTCGTAGAACTGACGCAACCGGCAGTCTTGGTTCGTGGATTTTCCAAGGATTGATCTACAAAGATGCAACAGCAGGAACTACAACAATTTCTGGAACATCCAAAACTACTGTCGCACGTATCGGTAGTATTGTTGCAGGCAATGATCCTGTAGTTGGTAATGATACAACAAATGGATCATTAAGGGTTCGTGTTACAGGTAACAATGCACAAACCTATCGCTGGGTTGCAACCTGCTATTTGACTCAGGTAACCAACTAATATCTAATTACCAATAAAGCCCGGAAAATTCCGGGCTTTTCTCTTTATATATGGAATGTGATAAATAGTGTAATTAGCAGAAGGTTATCTAATGGATTTTGATACCAGCCTTGAAACAATTACGCCAATCACCACATCCTCTTTAACAATAGGGGGAACAGGTGGTTTAGTATTACCTACCGGCTCGACCGGGCAGAGACCGGGTTCACCTGTTACCGGACTTCTAAGATATAATTCTACAACCGCACAGATTGAATTTTATCAATCAACATGGGTAAATTTTCTACCGGTTGTACTAACATCGCCGACCGCTTCCCAGGTTGTTGCATATAATGGAACAAATTGGGTAAACACAAATGTTATGGGTGCAAATGCTGCCGGTAACATTGGTGTTTCTCCGAGCGGCGGCGGAACTGCCTGGACATTAATTTCCGGTAGTTCATACAGGGCTGATTTCGTACATAATTTAGGTACCACAAATGTCGTAGTGACACTGTGGGATACGAACACGAATGCAATTGTGACCGCAAATAATGTCGTAACCACAGATGCAAACACAGTAAGAATTACAGTCACTGGTAATACCAGGACATTAAAGGTTGTCGTTATTGCTAATGGGCAGTCGATTGTCGCTGGTGGATCAACCCCATCATCGGTTATTACCGCTAAAGATGGTGTAACAATTTCGGCCGCAGCAACAAAACTAAACTTTTCCGGTCAAGCAGTTGGTGTAGTTGATGCAGGGTCGGGTACAACAAATATTACAATTGGTTCGCGCTTCACTTATTTTGCAAATTCGTTAGACACACCGACAAATTCGGATTTCGCAATAAATGCCATTGCACCTGTAGCGACAGATCCTACATATGCATCGCTGAATGTTCGTTTGTTTAGTAACACAGTCGAACAAGGTGTTGGTTTTATGGTTTCAATTCCTACAGGTGCAACCACGGTTACCTATAAAATTCGAGGCAGAGCGCAAACAGCGCCTGGCGTTGCATCAGTAGTTCAGCCGCGTATATATTCAAGATTAATACCCAATAATGCAGCAGTAGGTGCATGGTCGGCTGCCACCGAATTGGCAAACATCTCGATACCTACAAATGCTAATTTTCAATATTATCAGACATCGAGTACATTGGCATCAGCTGGATTAACTGCCGGTAATACATATCAATTTGAACTTACAAGAAGAGTTTCTGGTGTTACCGGCACAAACTTGGCGGCCAATTTCTTAATGGTTGAATTAACAGTGGAATTTTCATAATGGCAATACAGTGTAATGCATCAAATCGTCATTTATATTGCACCGGAACAAATTTCAGGTCTGCAGGTCTTCCGTATTCAATATCGGTATGGATAAATGCGGTATGGTCAAGTGGAAATACCTATAGTTTCGTCGGACTCTATGATGGTGTTCCGGAGACGGGCACACCGACTGTCGGGCTTCAGATAGGCGCCCGCGGAGCAAACATTTTATCTATTTGGACGTATGGTGGTTCTGTTATCGTGAATAGTCCTGCCACAATGGGCGCTTATGATAATACATGGATTCTTGTTACATATACCTTTGATGGAACAACAAGCAGGATATATAGAAATGATACATTATTGGCGACATCAGTAGTTGCACCCGTAAATGAAAATGCATTCACACAGGTATATATAAATGGTTATCCACCTACTGGAACCACAAATGAAACAACCGCATATCAGGTAGATTGGTATGGATACTATGGAAGAGCACTGACACAGCCAGAAATTCAATCTATATATCTTGCATTTGGTGCCCGTCACGGAATCACGTATGGGCTTCTAGCATCATATGAATTTGATGAATTAGCACAAGGTTCAACAGTTGTTTCTTGTGCTGATGTAAGTGGCAACGGAAATACATTACTAAATACTGGTGCAGGAACAGCATTGACATACAATTATGCAAGCACCATAGCAAACTCAAATATAAGGCCGGTACAATAATATGGCAGAAGTCCTTGGTTCATTATCTTTTCTTGATACACCTGATGTAAATGGTGTACTTGTCCTCACAGCCACAACTGGCATTAATGCCGTTTCTGGTGTCGCAAATCAAACATCAGTGACAGGTTCGTTGCCATCATTAACCGTTGGGCTTGCCGATAATCTTATAGCACCCGGCACTGCATCACTTACACTTCCCATTGGAACTACCGCGCAGCGCCCTGGTTCGCCAGCCGCCGGCATGACACGATTCAATTCTACCCTATCGGCCCTTGAATACTATAATGGTACAGCATGGTTAGCAACAGGAAAAGTTCTGCAGACTGTCGTCGGTACTATTTCGTCAACATCTTCGAATCTGCAGATACCCTTTGACAACACAACACCATTAAGTACAGAAGGTGTTCAATTGTGGTCTCAATCGTTTACACCTATTTCTGCTGATAGCACAATTGTTATTACCGTAAGTTCATTTTTTACCGTGAACTCTGCAAGCAATGTGTTTACTTCGGGTGCAATATTTTCAGGAACAACAAATATTGGATCACAGATGCTAGGATTCACAACAGATACAGGTGATGGTAACAATTACTGTATGGTAGTAACCGCTCCAAGTGGATCAACAACAACCAGAACATATTCTTTTAGGGCTGGACCTAATTCAGCAGTCACGGTCTTCTACTGCCAAGGCGTCACCGGCCAGGCCTTCGGATCGACAACTAATTCCGGAACCTATGTTATTCAGGAGATCCTGTTATGATTACATATGTTGATGTATTATCAAAATATTACCCAGAAATTGCATTCAGTGCTCCGGGCAATGGATCTATTTATGAAAATATAGACGTTATATCTGGTGGTCAGTTACCCTCTCAACAAGACCTAGATACTCTAATTCTTGAAGAAACACGATTTATAAAATGGGAAGAGATAAAGAATGAGAGAGATCGCCGTAAACTTGATGGCGGATATAAAATAAATGTGAATGGAACTGATTATTGGTTTCATTCTGACACAACATCACGGATTCAACAAATCGCCCTGGTAATGATGGGAGCCAATTTGCCACAGAATCTCAATTGGAAAACAATGTCGGGTGCATTTGTGGTAATGACACAAACCCTGGCAATGCAGGTTTTTATGGCAGCGGCTACTTCAGATGCAATTTTATTCGGAGTAGCAGAACAGAAGAGGCAAGAAATGTCAGCAAGTCAGGATCCTGCATCGTATAATTCCTATGCTGGTTGGCCTGCAATTTACGGAGAATAATTTTGTGTCATTATGGAAATCTTTTGCAAATTGGGTTGTTATTACAATCGGAAAAATTCATTGGGGCTATAGTGATGGCCTCACAGAGACCGAATTAACAAAGGTTAGAGAATATCTTACACCTAACTATTATGTTATTTTGACGCACAGAAAAAATCATTTATCTACCTTCTTTGTAGGTTTAGCAAGTTGGATAGTTTCTGGAAAATGGTCATACTGGGCCCATGCTCTAATGAACCTTGAAAATGATGTACATTCAGACGACGATTTTAGGTTAGTAGAAGCAACCGGTGCTGGTGTTCATTATTCGCCCTTTGATTTAGTATTCATGGTTCATGGTGTCGTTTTGTTAAAACCTAAGAATATGTCAGCCGAACACTGGACTGCGGTAATGGACAAGGCTAGGACAGAACTAGGAAAACCTTACGATTCTCTGTTTGATCTAACAAGCGATAAGGCTCTCAGCTGTGTTGAACTTGTACGAACAGCACTAATGGCAGAGCCCGATTATGAGACAAATTTCGCCAATTTTGAGCGAATGATTAAAGAGAACAAAAACTTAACACCACAGATGTTCTACGATTGCCCGGACTTCGAGATTGTTTACGAAGTCAGGCATCTTTGATGTGCTGATTGAGAATTAGTTTAATTTTATCAATTGCTTTTGAATTGCAAAAGCTAATTTTAGCACCTTGGTGCATTGGTTTTGGCCATTGCCCAAGGTCTATCCAGCAATACCCACAACTTTCCTGATTTAGTATAGGGACAAATTCTTCCCCGACTACACAGACAAAACTATAATATTTGAAATGTTTATCTTTACTCTGATAAACATCAAACGGGTAAATTTTTTCTATATCCGGTACAAAACCCATTTCTTCTGTAAGTTCACGTAACAGTGCATCTTTGGGCTGCTCGCCCTCTTCCATCATGCCGCCCCAGAGCGACCAACACATTGAATGTGTTTTATGTGGTGCTCTAAGATTTAGAAGAACTCTGCCGGTGTCGACAGAAACAAAAATGGTTCCTACACCAGTTTTGTCAGAGAGTAATGAATTTTCCATTATGGTTTTATTATGTTATCAATGCGCCAGTAACCCGGGCTGTATGTACCAAAATACGTATAGGTCCAGTGTGTACCGTCGAACGTATATTGAATGCCATTTGCATTATTTACAACATAATTTAGTCCGGGGGAATTTCGTGAATCAAAAATTACTACCCAGGTAATTCCATTAAATTCAATAATATCATTGGGATATGCTACAATTGAATTGCCCCAAGGACTTGTAGATACACCCGGTGGTATTGCAGGTTCTTCTCCTGTACTATCGCTAGATGTTAGGAGATAACGTTGTCCTGATGCAGCAGGTGGTAGACCATTTCCCGGCGAAACTTCCTTGGGATCAATAATTTCAGAGATAGGTAAAATAGTATTTGCCGGCAATGTATCGATATCTGGGGTGAATAACAACACATTAGGTCTTAACGGATCTAATTCAATATTGCCTATGATATCTAGGGTATCTACTTCAATATTAGGATCAAGCTTCAGCCTCATCTTAGTAATATTAGGCGTAATTTGTCCATAGATATCGATAAGATTTTGCCAATATAGTGGTGGATCAACTTCACCACCAGCATGTAGCAATGTAATTTCGTCACCCAATAACCCCGACGAAACATTAATTTTATAATTACCCTCGGTGGTAATAATTTGCGTTGGCACACCATTAAAGCATGTCCTAAATGGATCATAATCACCGTTACTCAGTGCCGCCTCCAAGCCGGGTATATCGGAAGTCTCAAAAACGTTTGTAACAATTTCTGCAATGAGGCCACTCTTCTTAACTTTAGCTGGTGGATTAATCCATGCCTGTACTTTGAACTCAAAACTCATTACATCTCTTTCAATTTCACTACCCTGTGGTATACTTCTGTTTGTCCAGGTAAAGTTTTCCATAAACACTTCAAATATAGCAGTCCAATCTAACAGGTTTGCATTCTGTTGAAGTTGTATGGAGGGATTGAAAATAACACCAATTTGTTCAAAAATTTGCAACTTGTTTGTTGTATTTGTTGTCCAAACATCCAATTGAAATGTAATATCGTATGGCACAGGCATGTATCTCTCAACATCATACCGAATGCCGGGGCCCGATCCATAAGTTTGTGTTTGGGGATCGTATGTTCTTTCTATGGTAGACACCTGTCCGACAAATTGTGTATCTTGCCTTCTTTCTGGCACCATTTTGATATTTTTTATCCACGCACTGAACATAGGTGCAGGAAGCATTGTATTTTCACTAACACCCTTTATAAGTTGAGCAACCATAGACGATGGATCACCGTATAAAATTGGTACGGTTGTGATGGTATACAATCCATTAGCATCTGGACCGTTTCTGATTTTTATGTCAGAGAAAATTCTCATGAATTGTAGAAGATATCTTCTTAGTTGTGAATCGTAAAAAAATCCATTCCTCTCCTCCTTATTTGTTGAACCAGACTCTTTTACCGTCTTCTAATCGCCATCCTCGGGTCCCTTTGGTATCCCATTTTTTATTTTCTTTTCCTTTTCGTGGATGAGGTTTGCCAAGCATGGCGCCACCGTCTTTTCTTTTCCATCCACCCTCGGTACCTGCTAATCGTTTCATTGCATGCCGTAATGTTTGTGAAATTTTCATTTTCTGTATAGAATCTTCTCGATGTGTATATGTTCGTGTTCGTTCGCTGAGTGTATTGTAACCATTCTTCACAGAGTCAAAAAAATCTATATATTCAATTTCTTTGTCTGCTAATAATTCCTCATTATCACATTCGAATAAAATTTCATGAATCCAATTTTCTTTACCATACTTATGTAATGCGGCAAAAAATTTTCTACGAGGATGATATTTAGCATCTGTACAATGTTCTGCCCATCTTTCCCCCATGGTTTTTATAGTTTTTCCAATATAACACTTTCCGGTTATAATGCATGTGTGTTTATAGATAACCATTTATATCCTTAGTTAGGTTTCTTTTTTGCGCGTTCGTCGGCCACTGCAGATCGTGCAGCTTCTGCCGCAGTAACTTGTACCTTACGCTCTGCATAAAGATCAACTTTCTGTTTCACAACTTGAGAGACAGCTTGTTTTTCAGGAACAACAGTGCCGTCGGATAGGACTGTATCTCTGTTGTTATCAATGAATGTATCTAGCACGCGGTTGTATGCGGTCCAATTCTTCAAAACATTTACCTCAATAAGTTTGTAGCAATTGCCCTGCTTTTGAAATAGACGCTCTGGGTAATAATCGATACGCAGATAATATTGTCCATCAAGCATACCGGGTGGAAACTGAACCCCGGCACCCACAAGTGGTCCGCTAGGCACTAGATTCTTTTCATTATCTGTAGAGAGGTTAGGTGGTGCACCGTCGCCGCTGAAATAGTTGCTGCCGATAATTGGGTAACCTGTCTCTGGATCCAAGTAAATGTAAAGATTTGCACTTTCGAAGAACTTTGGATCAAAGAAAACATTTTTCTCTGCCTCAACAATAACTTCGTCTGTGATTTTTGTGATCTTACAGAATAGGTCTAATGCATTCATAATCTGTGGATTGCAACCGTTTCCGGGATTGCCATTTTTATCTGATGTTTCGGTAAAACCTTCTGGCATAACACCAATACCCTGACCGACACCGCCTGCAGTCTGCCCTGTAGCAGCCTGATTGATAATCTCAGTGTATTCTGGGCTTGCAGAAATCATTTTTGCACGAACCAGCCAGATATGTGGGAACCATTTTTGCCCGTAGCCGCCGGCCGCGTATAGGGCATCCTGGACAACATAGTATCTATTGATGCCAACCTCGCTATTCAACGGAACATCGCGCATGTTAGGAAATTCTAGCACATCACCGGGAATAAGTTTTCTACCTAGCGCATCTACCATATCGTTGTAATGAAACTGAATACGAATAACATCGGAGCTTAGAAAAATACCAAACTGCGAAAGATCATAATTTACATCCTGCGGTGTATAGTGTCCGCGAAGTTCAATAACATCCGGGTTGTATTTTCTATTGATGTTCTCCAGGAATAATACATCTTGAATAGTTGTAACATCTGTATCAGTATTACCTTTGGCATCCGTAGTCGGACCCTCGTACATGTGTACAAGAATACCGTCACCTGCAATACGGAAATTTTCTCCAATAGTGCGATCGACGAAATTATAATCGGTTCCCTTGACTGGATTCCATAGACTAATGCGTGGCATATATTTTCCTGTCGTAATGCACTATTTATCAATAAATAGACAATGCTTGATATAGAGTTCATATCACTCGGAAATAATATAGAAGGTATTCCTAATCTTTCTGTTTATCCATATTCAAAACCGACCGCCGCAGCCTTGTATGCCGCCAAAGTTCACGCGATGCTGAATGTGAAAAAGAAATATTTTTGTTTCTTAGATGGTGGAAACGATACATTGCCTGTAAATTTTCTCGAACGGTGTGAGCATATGACAGACACCATGAATGAGAAAAATATTTCAATTTCATATGGCGATGAAATGTCAGGCCCGATGCTCCTTAGGGGCTATGAATTTTCAAAAGATCGGGCGTTTGATTTTCCTTTTCTTTTACATCATGCAGTAATCTGCAATACAGAAATGGCAAAATCCTTGGATTGGCCAATGGGGTGTTATTGGCATGAACGAATGTGTTATACAAGGTTAGCATTCAATAGTCATTATTATTACCCGGGAATTCAGTACATATGGTATCCTTCAGAAAATGGTGCGGCCCGCTGGATTGATACTGGTCGAGCAATTCAGAATTCAAAAAATTACATATTAGGACTAAAAGAAAATCATAAGGATATCGATCTTAGCACCAACACTGATAACTGTTTTAGATAAATATAGGATTATAGGAGGATCATAAAATGGTAGCAACAATGAAGGGTATTCAACTTCAAGGTGTAACTTTTAGTACAACAGCCTTGCCCCCGTCCCCATACCAGACATCCATAAATGGAAATTCCGGTACAATGGCCTATTTTACGGATTATCAAGCAGATTTTCCAAGCATAGTGGGAATAGATAGCGGAATAACATGGTTAACAGGAACACCCGGTGGAGAAACATATCCGAATCCGCCAAATGATCAGCTTCCCGGATCATGGGTTTCGACATATGCTACCTTAACGAATAGCAATAAAACTGTAACATTTGATGGAACAGCATCAGCATCGGCATTATCGAGTTCAGGTACCACATTTACAGCCAATGGTTCGGTAGTAGAAATTACTATAGGGCAGATTGCTGCCATAACGATGGTAGGGACATTTTCGGCAGGATCACCGGATTATATGGGGCCAGATAATCTTTATGGCTTTAACCCCGATACCTATGATGGGAATGCATATCTATCATATGTTGCATATTACCAGAATGACGGCCTCATTGGCGGAACTTTTAATGCATCTTCTTTTACAGCCGGAGATGTGATTGGCATTGTTACCATCGACGGTGGTGTTGACGGCAATACTATCTATTTCTACAAAAACGGGGTTCCTCAGAATCCTCTAGATCCAATTATTTCATTCCCATTTGCCACCGCCGGCTATGTGGTCGGAATTTCAGTATAAGGAAATCATGGTAGCAAATATTCGTGGTGCAAATATTCGTGGTGTGACAATGTCTGTGATCTCGACACCTGCTGGTCCATTGGTCTTCGACCTTACATCGCCCGGTAGTACATTTCCCGGTGATAGTCCCTTTAGGAATCCAGCAGATACGGCAGATTATACCGGTGGCACAATGATTATTCTTTGCTGTCAGTGGGTCTTCATTATCTGGCATTTGATCCAAATCCCTATAGTCCTACAATGGCAACAGATTTTCTAATTGGTGGAGTAAATGGTCTGGGTAATGTGAAATTTGGTATGGGACGCTCTGACGGCGGCGGAACAGCATTAGGTTCTGGATTATACATCAACGAAAATAGTGATATAGTTACTACCGATACCAACGCAAATGAAACAGTAATTATGCCAATCACACTATCTCAGGGTGATGTTATTACATTTGAGTATGGTGGTTGGCAATATGGATTTACATATATCTATAAGAATGGTGTATATGTATATGATACAAGCGGAATATACAAGGATTTGTTTATTTACAAGATTTCGTAATTAAAAATCTCAATGACTAGGCTTATGCCTAGACAGACGAAAGTCTGAACAGGAGACAATATGGCAGTGACACTAAATGCAAAGGGAACATCGGTTCCCTATTTCACAATAGGCAAAAACGGAACTACTCTATATCAGGGTAGTTCGGATCCCACAGGTTCATACACCGTACAGAACGGTGATCTATGGATTGATTCGGCAACAAATGCACTAAAGATTAGGGACACAGGTTCCTGGACGCCCCCATCATTGGGTCCATTATCTTTTCCTAACTCAACAGGGTCCTCCGGGGAAATTCTCACTTCAGACGGCGCAGGTAATTTATATTTTTCAACTACAGGTGCAGGTTCGGTCACAAGTGTTTCGGTTGTAACAAACAATGGTTTTGCAGGTTCGGTAGCAACATCAACCTCTACACCAGCAATTACATTATCAACAACGGTAACAGGTATTCTACGCGGCAATGGCACTTCTATGGTTGCCGCTGTAGCCGGTGATTTCCCAACCTTAAATCAGAATACCACTGGTTCTGCAGCGTCACTCACAACCGGTCGTTCAATTACTGCAACCGGCGATGCCGATTGGACAGTTACTTTTGATGGTTCGACAAATGTTTCGGCAGGACTTACTCTCGCATCAGTGAACAGCAATGTAGGATCATGGGGATCGGCATCGTCGGTACCGACATTTACTGTGAATGCCAAAGGTCTTGTCACAGCAGCATCGAACACAAGTATCCAGATTGCAGAAACTCAAATTACCGACGGTACTATTCTAGCGCGTGTCGGTTCTAACGAAACCATTACAGGAAATTGGACATTCAATAATCCTGTGGTGGGTGCCGATCCTACCGTAGCAAGTAATTTTGCGACAAAGCAATATGTTGATAATGCAGTCGCTGGTTTAACATGGAAAACTCCTGTTCTCGTTGCCACAACAGCAAATATTACTCTCTCGGGACTTCAGACAATCGATGGTGTTTCTGTAACTGCCGGTAATCGTGTTCTTGTAAAGAATCAAAATACAACTTCACAAAATGGTATCTATGTTGCGGCGTCGGGCTCCTGGACACGGGCAACCGATTTTGATTCTGTTACACCGATAGATGAAATCAACGGTGCTGCGGTTTTCGTTACCACAGGATCAACACAGTCCGATACAGGTTGGACAGAAACTGCAACAGTAGTTACAGTGGGCACTGATCCCATTACATTCGTGCAGTTCTCAGCAGCAGGTGCTTATACAGCAGGTGCTGGTCTATCACTGACTGGTAATACTTTCAATGTTGGCACAGCATCCAGTTCTCGTATCGTAGTGAATGTTGATGATATTGATCTCGCAACAGTTACTGATTCTGGAACAGGTACATTTCTAAAACTTACTAGGGATTCTTACGGCAGAGTTTCGGGCACAACCGCAGTTGTCGCAAGTGATATCACAGGACTTGTAAATTCAACATATGTACTGAAAGCTGGCGATACAATGACCGGCGCCCTGCAGGTTAATAGCACATTAGGCGCAACAGGTACAGCAACGCTTAATGGCGTAACTAATATCGGTGGCGGAATTGCACCCGGTAATTATGTTCTGCGTGCCCTGAGTACGACCGGTGATAGATTACGCATCGCGTCATTAGGGGCCGGATCTGGTGTTAGCATGGATGTCACTGATTCGGGCGAAACAACAACAGCAAGACCGTTAACTCTGGGTGCATCGAACAGTAATGTTTATTTGGGATCATCGACTCAGTTTACTAAGGCTGCATCAGGTATGGTGGGTATTGGTGTTACGCCTAATGCAAATTGGCGCGCCGGCGCATATGCACTACAGACCGGTCCATTTGTGAGCCTCTGGACACAGGCTAACGGATCATCGAACCTGGGATTCGGTGTATATGAAGGCGGTACGAATACATTCAATTATTTGACCACCGGTGATGCACCAACATTGTATTCGCAGATTAGTGGACGCCACCGCTGGTTCAATGGTCCATCGGGTACCGCTAATGGCAGTGCAACACTAACCCAATATATGGAATTGGATAGCGCCGGTCAATTATTGGTCGGTGCCGGCGCCCCTTCGTTGGGTAGTGTCCCGTTCATTGTGCGCGTTGGTACAAATCAGAATGCTGCAATAGTATCTCAATCTTCTGCTGCAACACTCATTGGATATTCTGATACAGGTGTCAGCGCCAAGCTACGCGTCGTGGGTAGCACATTGGAGCTATCCGGTAACGGATCGACTACACATGTGACACTTGATTCTTCGGGTCAACTCGGAATTGGTAAGACACCTGCACAGAAACTTGATGTTCAGTTGGCCCGTGGCACCTGGAACACATACGAAACATCGACAGGTATTGCCTGGGTGGGTGCAGCAGCAAATGGGTATGCATCTGGTATCCAATTTACCGATGTCGCTAATAGCCACCGTTGGCAAATAGTAAAAGCACCGGCAGCAGATCAATTAGTTGTCCAAGGTGGCGGCGATTATTGGGCCGGAGGCGGCGCACCATATGGCCGATACGATACCAGTGGTTTTACCGGTATGTCGACTACCAGTGGTCAGGGTTTGCAAGTTGTATTCCGTGGTGGCCCAACGGGCACAAACGGTGGTGCATTGAATTTTGCCAACTGGAACAACAGTAGCAGTGAAGTTCAGATGGCAAGAATCTATTGCCAAACAACTTCGGGTTCGGTGGGAAACGAAGCCGGCGATATGATTTTCTACACAAAGGCCGCCGGCGGTTCTCTTGCACAGGCCTTGAGATTGACCGATGGTAAGCAGATACTCGATTCTAATAACCTCGAACTGGGATGGAAAAGAATACCAGCATCATCGACGACAAGCGGAAACCTTGCAGCATCTGATGTGGGTAAGCACATACCAGCTACCTCTGGAGTGACAGTCCCACAAAGCGTATTCTCAATCGGTGATGCAGTAACCATCTATAACAATACATCTGGAAATATAACAATTACACAGGCATCCGGCGTGACACTGAGATTTGCTGGAACAGCAAGTACAGGAAATAGAACACTAGCACAAAGAGGTTTGTGTACCGTGTTGTGTATTGCCAGCAATGAATTCGTAATCAGCGGAGCAGGATTGACATGACAGGTATATTGCAGACATTTCTTATGGTGCCCAATGCCACCCTGGCATTCTCGGCAAGCGATTCTCCTAATCCCGTCACTGGTACAAATACTACAAGTGTTTCGGGTGGACTGGTGGCAGTAGCAACTTCATCTTGTACCTGTTCCGTTACAGGCGGGGTTGGCTCCTTTACATATGCATGGACATTTGTATCTGGAACAAACGCCACAATCAATTCACCATCGAGTGCTTCAACGACATTCACAAGAACTGCTGCCGCGCCTACAGTTCTTGGCACATCAAATCAGTATAACGGAACATTCAGATGTACCGTTACTGATACAGGAAATGGAAATCAGACCACGACTGCCGATGTGGTAGTTCAAACCAACCATGTATATAATGTGATCTAATATCTAATGCGTGATAACAGATAAATAATAAAAACCAGCTGGAGATACAAAATGGGTGTTCAATTTGCAGGCAATATTCTAGTTCAATCAAACGGCGGACCACTTCCAATTTCGCAAGGTGGTACCGGACAGACAACAGCACCAAATGCAATCAATGCATTGATGCCAACACAATCCGGAAATTCTGGAAAGGTTCTAACAACAAACGGCTCTGTGGTCTCCTGGAGCACAATCGGTGCAGGAACACCCGGTGGATCTGATACTCAGATCCAATACAACGATTCGGGTACTTTTGGTGGTAATGCATTTCTTACAGTAAATAAATCGACTGGTGCAATTACTTCAACAAGCACCTTGACCAATCAGGGATTGGTTGTAACTAATTCGGCAGCCACATATCGTTCCATTAAGCTACAAACGGCGGGCAGCGATCGTTGGTTGCTTCAGGCAAACAATGTAGCAGAATCGGGCGCAAATTCGGGAACCAATTTTGAATTTACTGCTGTAGCAGATAACGGTGCAACACAAAATCAGGTGTTTACGGTATCGCGCTCAACACGAGTTTTAGACTTCAAACAAACACCAACAATTAACGGTGTGGCAATTAGTACAGGTGGTACCCCTGGTGGTTCCGATACTCAGATTCAGTATAATTCATCGGGTACATTTGCAGGATCGTCGTCGTTCACTTTTGACGGAACAAATAAGGTAAATCTTGCAGGTATTCTTGCAGGTGCCGATGGCGGCACCAATGGTACAGGCGGTCTAACAATTCGTTCCGGTAATCCTGCCAACGGCACACCCGGTGCATTGTTTATTTCCGGCGGTACAAGTAATACAGCTTCCGCAGCAGGTTCGGTGACGGTCACTGGTGGGTCCTCGTCTGTGGCAGGTAACGGCGGTGCCTTGACATTAAGTGGCGGAACTCCTGGTGCTCCTGGTGCAACAGCCGGTACAGTTACAATTCACGCTGATGCATCTGGAGCGGGGGTTGGTGGTGCAATCAATATTCGTGGTGGCGACACAGCTACAAACTCAGTCGATGGTGGTACAGTAACAATTCGCGGCGGTAACTCACAGAACGGTTCTACATCAGGCAACGGCGGAAATGTTGTTATTTCAGGTGGTTTTGCAACCACAGTAGGTGTCGGTGGCTACATTGCGCTACAGACCGGTGTAACTGGTTCTGTTACAGAAAGATTGCGTGTTGCTAATGATGGAACAATCACAACAGCAACTGGTACAAGCGTTGATTTTGGTGCTCGTTACACAGAATTGAATTCCGCAGTTACAGCAGCAGCATCTACCTCTATCAACTGCGCATTGGGTAATAACTTTACTGTTTCGATGGGCGCAAGCATTACAACATTGTCGTTTACCAATGTACCAGCATCGGGCCGTGTTTACAGCATGACACTTTTCCTAGCGTATACAGGTTCATTCAATGTTACATGGCCAGCTTCTGTAAAATGGGCCGGCGGATCTGCTCCAACATTGACATCTGCAAACGGCAAGGCAGATATCATTACACTAGTTACAAAAGATAATGGAACCACTTGGTATGGTTTTGTTGCAGGATTGAATTTCTAAGGATAATACATGTTCGCAGTAAAATCTACATTGGGATCCGGTTATACTGGTGCAGTACCATCCGTTGATCCATATTGGAGCAATGTGGTTACATTGCTCAATGGCAACGGTACTGCAAATGCATCACAGAACAATACGTTTACTTTCACTGCCGGTGGTTCGGGAAGTATTACGAGAACCGGAGCACCGACAATTGGTACATTTGCTCCGTACACAACAAGCGGCTGGGCATCCATGGCCTTCAACGGCGGCAATTCTACAAGCAACCTAGATTGCATAACAATGCCTTCTTTTTCATCGTATGCCATCGGTGCATCAACAGATTTTACTGTTGAAGCATGGATTTATGTAAATCAGTTTTCGAACACTTTTTTCCCTATTTGGCAATCTGATGCATCATTGACAGCACCTGGTAGCACATCAATGTGGTTTGGTGCAACGCCTACAGGGATTCAAATTGGTGCGGTAGGTGGATCAACAGCATCCTTTACCGGTCAAACTGTAAACACAGGTACGTGGTACCACGTAGCAGTTTCGAGACAATCAGGTACAACAAGGGCATTCCTAAATGGAAATCTAATTAGCTCTTCTGCCACATTTTCGGGTGTAGCATTTGCGCAAAATGGTGCGGCAATGGGTTATAGAGCATCTCCATCGGCAAGTTTTGCATTCGGTAACATTTCTAATTTTAGATTAGTAAATGGTACTGCTGTATATACCGCGTCATTTACACCTTCTACATCTCCTTTGACAAATATTACGAATACTGCAATTCTTCTTACAAATACAAATGCAGGTGTTATTGATTATTCTAAGAAATCCGACTATGTAACTGCTGGCAGCATGCAGATTAGCACGGGTACCGTAAAGTATGGTTCGGGATCATTGAGTTTCCCATCAACTGGCTCGTGGCTTACAACACTTTCCACACAAACCAGTGCTGTGTATTCGCCAATTCCAACAGTAGGAAACATTCTAACAGGTGATTTCACAATTGAGGGGTGGTTCAATTTTACTTCTGGGCAGACTTCGGGTGTTCGTTCATTGATAGCCCAATGGGACCAATCTTCCCTTTCATTGGTCGGATTTATCTTAAGAACAAATGCCGGTGGCCTTGAATTCCTGTGGGGCCCCGATCCCGGTGCCGGTATTATTATGTCCGGTGGTTCAATTACAGCAGGAACATGGCAGCATATTGCGGTAACAAGAAGTGGAAACACCTTTAGAATGTTCCTCAACGGTACACAAACAGCGACAACAACCAATACGAATACCAGGGCTGCTATTGCAGTTCCATATTCAATGGGCAACTATTACGGACCATCAAGAACCTTACCGGCATCTGGCCCGGTGGATTTTATTGGATTTATGGACGAAATTCGAATTACTAAAGGTTACGCCCGTTATACAGCAAACTTTACAGTTCCGGCTGGTGCATTCCCAACATCCTGATTAGACATTGCTACATTGAGTTATCGGTGATAAATAATAGAAACACCGATAACTCATATCGGCTTATGTAGGAAATCATAATGCCTATCAAACTAACAGGTAATGTACAATTGGGTAATATGGGCGGCGGCCCATCGTCATTGAGACTTTCTGATCTCGCAGATGTTAGTATTGTCGCACCACAGACAGGACAATATCTAAGATATAATGCGACAATCCAAGAATGGCAAAATTCATTCTTGAATGCTGACATTTCAGCATATCTAAGTACAGCATTTATTGCTGGACAAAATATTACTATCACACCTGGTGTAAATACCTATACATTTAGTGTTCCGCTATCTCTTTCTGGTGATGCTACAGGCGTAGCCTCTTCCGGCAACATTCCTGTTACTCTGGCAACTGTGAATGCCACACCGGGCACATATGGTAGTGCATCTCAAGTCCCTATTATTACAGTAGATGATAAGGGAAGAATTACAAGCATTTCGAATATTTCTATTTCTGGTGGCGGAAGTGCAGCAAATATTCTCGGCGGTTCAACTGGTGCAATACCTTACCAGTCAGCAACATCAACAACATCGTTTCTTGGTGCCGGATCTACATCTCAAGTCCTAATCGGCGGTGCAAGTTCGCCTTCGTGGTCTAATGCACCAACTCTAACAGGAACAAATTTTACAGGTATTCCAAATTCCGGACTTGTAAATAATTCAATTACTATTGGTTCTTCTACTATAGCATTAGGTGGAACTCTTACATCACTATCGGGATTATCATCTGTTTCTGCCACAACCTTTGTAGGTACATTCACCGGATCAGCAGCATCGTTGACAACAGCAAGAAACATTACTGCAACAGGTGATGCCACTTGGTCGGTGCTCTTTGATGGATCAGCAGATGTAACTGATACACTAACACTTGCAACAGTAAATGCATCGCCGCAAACAAATGCATTTAGAAAAGTAACAGTAAACGGTAAAGGCCTGGTAACTGCAACGTCATCGGTCACACCAACAGATATTACAACTGCACTTGGTTTCACTCCAGTAGATGTTGCCGGCGATACAATGACAGGATATCTGATCCTGAACGCCGATCCAGTAGCAGCACTCGGTGCGGCAACAAAGCAATACGTAGACTTGGTTGCAATGGGCCTAAATGTTCATGCATCCTGTGTTACATCTACCACAGCAGCCTTACCAGCCTCAACATATAATAATGGTGCATCGGGTGTCGGTGCAACGTTGACTGCTAACGCAAACGGCGCTCTTGGTACAGTAGGCGGTTATGCAAGTCTTTCATTGAATGATAGAGTTCTTGTCAAAGATCAGTCAAACCAAGTAGAAAATGGTATCTATGTCGTTACCGATTTAGGTTCTGTTTCTACACCTTGGATATTGACCAGAAGTGCAGATATGGATGGTTCTCCGGCATCGGAGCTAAGGTCTGGAGATTACACATTCATTGTAAATGGCACGCTTGCAAATACACAGTGGGCAGTGACAACACCTAATCCTATAACAGTAGGAACATCTCTGATTGCATTTACCCAAATTTCTGGCTCAGCTTCATATACTGCCGGGTCGGGCATCGATATTACTGGTCTTGTTGTTTCTAATACAGGAGTTCTAAGTAATGTTGCGGGTTCGGGCATTTCTGTTTCGTCAGCAACAGGAAATGTGACAATTACGAATACCGGTGTAACAAGTCTAACAGCAGGTTCAAATATTGGTTTATCTGGATCAACTGGCAATATTACAGTTTCTGTAACAGGATCGGTTCCGACGGCCACTACCGCAACAAATATTGCCGGTGGCGCAACAGGATCATTACCATATCAATCTGCTTCGAACACGACAACGTTTTTGGCAGCTGGTACAACATCTCAGGTGTTGGTGGGAGGAGCAAGCTCACCATCTTGGTCTAATACACCTACATTGACCGGTACAAATTTCACAGGAATTCCTAATGCTGCATTGAACAATAGTTCTGTCACAATTGGTACAACTAACATTGCACTCGGTGGAACTTCTACAACACTTGCAGGATTGACCTCTGTAACTTCTACAACGTTTGTCGGTAGTCTAACAGGAAATGCATCAACCGCTACTACAGCAACATCGGCTACTAACGCAACAAATACAGCGATAACCGATGATACAACCACTAATGCAACAAAATATCTAGCGTGGGTTGATGCTACATCTGGAAATAATCCACTAAAAGTTTCTTCGACAAAACTTACATTCAACCCGTCAACTGGTATTCTTACTGCCACAGGCTTTTCTGGTGCAATTAGCGGAAATGCAACAACTGCAACAGCATTGCAGACCGCAAGAACAATTGCGATTTCCGGTGGTGCAACAGGTACAGCAACAAGCTTCGATGGAACAGCAAATATTTCTATCCCTGTAACAAATCTTGATGCATCGACATTAGGTACAGGTACTGTTCCTGTTGCAAGGTTGACAGGTACATACAACATTTCTATTTCGGGTAATGCTGCCACAGCAACTACAGCTACAAACAACGTGCTGAAAGCCGGTGATACAATGACCGGTGCCTTGCAGATAAACAGCACTCTTGGTGTTACCGGAATTTCGACTCTAAGCGGAGGTGTTTACTCCGGTGGCGGTGTTTCACCTGGCAACTATGTCTTCCGTGCTCTTTCCACAACAGGTGACAGACTGAGAATTGCATCTCAGCCAGCAGGATCGGGTGTAGCAATTGATGTAACAGATGCTGCAGAAACAACTACCGCTAGACCTCTTGCATTAGGAGCAAGTAATGGTTCAATCTCCCTCGGCGGAACTGTTAGCGCGGCCAATACGGTTACAATCAATTCCGGTGGTGTTTTGCCATTGTTGTTGACAACAAACAGCAATGGCCCGTACTCAATTTCGTTGAATCGCTCGGACCTAGCACTTCAATCTCGTGTATATAATGATAACGGCAGTCGTTGGTGGTTTGAGCATCGTCCAAGTTTTGCAGGAAATACACCTCTTGACAGTGCAAACTATAATTCTTTTGCCCCAACACTAACAGGTACTGGTGCATCGGGTACATGGTCAATAAATGTCACGGGAAATGCAGCAACAGCAACCAGTGCAACATCTGCGACAACCGCAACTACTGCGACAACAGCAAATTCGTTGAATACCGGTAATAATTATCAGATGAATGCTCTTGGTGTAGGAACATCAAACACAACTGCAGGAACCATTGTTGCCACCGGAGATATTACTGCATTCTCGGATATAAGAGTAAAGGATAACATTGAAGTAATTACTAATGCCCTTGATAAAGTTTCCTCAATAAGAGGTGTAACATTTACAAGAAAAGATTCTGCAAATCAAAACCGTCATGCAGGTGTCATTGCGCAGGAAGTTGAAAAGGTATTACCGGAGGTAGTAACAGAGTCTGATTCGGGAATGAAAGGCGTTGCCTATGGCAATATGGTTGGTTTGCTTGTGGAAGCAATCAAGGAACTTAAAGACGAAATTTCTTATTTAAAGTCTGAAATATTATTGTTGAAGGGCAATTAATGACAGTACCTATTACAAACGTTGGTCTAAAATCAGGAATTCAAACGGAATTTGGCGGGCCAGCAGCCCCGGTATCTTTAAGTTCATACTATCGTGGAGGGGCAAATGTGCCCTCTGGAACATCAGATGGCGGTTACGGTCCCATTGCTACCTCCGGCCAAATTAGTATGGGTACCTTCAGAAATACGACCAAAGTAACTGGCCCGGTTTGGGTTACAGGTGGCAATTTGGTTACTGCCAGAGCTAATCATATATCCGGAGGTGCAAGTAGTTCCTCGGCTATGGTAAGCGGTGGCAATCCAACCTCTCCACTAACATCCACAGAGATATTCAATGGAACAAGTTGGACCTCTTCTGGTAATATGGCTACTGCAAGAGTATCAGCTGCTGGCGGCGGCCCGACAACATCATCAGTTATAATAATGGGTGGATATAACAATACGTCCCCTAATGGTACAAATACATCAGAGACTTTTGGTGGTTCCACATGGACAAATATTGCTACAAATCCAACCACTACAAGATATACTCACGGTGCCTGTGTAAATTCAGGTACAACATTTGCTGTCTTTGGAGGAAGAAATACTTCGGGTACAATTATTGATACCTGTGATCGATATATTTCCGGATGGCTTTCGGGTCCTATTATGAGCAGTGCTCGTGCAAATTTACAGGCAAGCGGTGGAATACCCTCGGGTATATCTGCAGGCGGCAATACCGGGTCTTTAGTTACCACAACTCAGATTTTTAATAATACAACATGGGCCGCAGCGACCGCTTTACCTGTAGCAACTTCCGGTGGAGCTAGTGCTGGCTCTTCTACAGTGGCAATAATAGCCGGGGGTATTGCTCCAGCGAGAACCTCTGGCGCCTTAACTTTTAACGGAACTACGTGGACAACCATAAATAGCATGAATATAGAAAGAAGTGAGAATGCAATGGCAGGTTCGGCAACATCGGCAGTTGTTTCTGGGGGCAGAAGCAATCTCACAAATCCATTAAATACGTGTGAAAAATATCAATAATGAAAAAATTGCCATTAGAAATTTTACCATCTTTACTCAGTAATGAAGATAATTTGTTAGACATTGCAGATGAATTAACATCTGCATATAAAAATAGACAAATATTTAGAACCGAAACCGAAGCTAGAATATCTGTCCTAAATGATATAAATTTTCCGACTAATGCCGCAAAATACTGGCAAGCAATAAGAGAGCAGACAACCATGCTCGAGCAATTATCCTTATTGTCTTTTGATTATCGAAGAAATGAGGTAGCTATTAAAAGATATAAAAAAATAATTGAAAATTCTACCGATGAATTTGAAAAAGAAGAGGCAATAATAAATTTAGAAGAATGTTACTTTAAAAAATCATCAATGAAATCTGTTGCATCTGATAGAGTCAGGGAAATATATATGTGGTCGTCGATAAAAAAAGAACTTGCCGACGGATCGTTTTCTACAACAGATGTAAATGAACATCAATTAGTTAGTTATTCGGTAGAATTTCTATTGAAAGCATATAACACCAATCCAGAATCTATGTCGGTTGCTGATGCTCAGAATCTTCAGGGGCATCTTATGTCTTCTTTAAAAAGATGTAAAGAAATTGGTGTCTTGGATAAAGTTATATCAAATTTACCAAAAGAATACGGAGAGCAGGTTCTTAAAATAACTTCGGCTTGACATCTTCTTTTTTGTTAAATATAGTAATACGGTAGCTGCCAGATAAAAAGATATGAAGTAGGCAGGGTCTTACCAGAAGGTAGGCGTCCTCTATCGCTACTCTAATATTACTTATGGTGCTCGCTACTATATACGAGTTCGAGGTAGTAGGTTTAAAGGAGACATAATCGCTACACCAATCTAAGTATTATTTTATGGTGAAGTCCAAATAGACACGGTAAATTCAACGACAGAGAAGACGGTTGACACCTATCTAAAATAGTGCTACAGTTGGTCTACGATATGTATAAGCAAGGTGTAACAGGAGGTTACAAACTGCTATCCTGCTGTGGTACCAGGCGCAAAACGGTACAAAGAATGGTTGATTTGACACCTATATAAAGTATGTGTAGAATCGCAGATGATAAATATCTTTGATGCACGATATATTCGTTTCTTAGAAGATAACTGGTGTAACTTGACGAATCACTAGAGCATGTGCTAAAGTGCTTCAAAACAGGCAAGAAATTGTCAAGATGATAAATAACTTTGTCGACATGGGGTCGGCATAGTTTCGTATAATTGGAAAGTTTATAAATGTTTACTAACTCAACAAAATCGATCGCGATGCATAAGGTGGCCTTAGCCGCTGAGCGCCTCTGCGCCGGTTATTGGGTCGGGTTTAGTACATCGAATAATCCTGAACAAGATCCGATTACGATGGCTTCCTTCTATAAGGAGTCTGGACACAAATAAAAAGTATCCAGAAAGTTTATAAAAGGAAGCCGCCAAAGGAAACCAAGGCGGTTTTTTGTTCTCCGCGTTAAGCTAAGGCGTATCACGGGCAGTGTGTGGGAAACGCGATCCTGCTGGGCACTGTATAAAAACATCCGGCTAATAATGAGGGCGTGTCGGGGGATGAGAAGCCTGTGGAGAGAACGCAGGTGGTAAAAACCCGATCGTAAAGTACATATCCACTCTAGGCGCTTACTACCGCTAGATGATCTGTTGTGTACTTTACGATAGGCATTTCGTATGAAGTGCTTACAAAGTTTCGATACTGAATACACCCGGGCTCCTATCTTGGCAGATATATCACCCGGTATGTTGGGGTCCGGGCATCGAGAGGTCCGGAATGCACATGGTAGCCGTATAAAAGGCTAAGTCGCTCATATGCCAGCAGAATCTGTAAAATATGAGACCGTGCGTTGACTACAAATATGTAGAGGACGAAAACGTTGCCGATAGAGACAGTAACGATGTTTTCATCGATGGCAACCGGCCAAAGAGGAGTAGTCCTAGAGACTTGCCGTGACCACTGAAAGGTGGTAAGTTGCATCAGTATCATTTTTATTGTGTTCTGTCTCTGCTTACAGTCTGTTTTACATAAATACAATATGTATAAATGCTTATTTTGCGATAAAGAAACCATCAATAGAGGTTCAATCTCAATGCATCAAATGCATTGTCAAGCCAACCCAGCACGTACACAATATGTACCGTGGACTACAGGTAAGAAGGGAATGTTTTCCGGCAGGCGTCATACTGAGGAAACAATAAAGAAAATAGCAAAGGCCAAGATGGGAAATAAAAATGCAACTCATCGAGGTGACAGACAAAGTTTCTATAAAGATGTTAGGATGGATTCTCGGTGGGAGACAGGGGTTGCAAGATACTTAGATTCCATCAGTATAATTTGGAAATATTCCGAAAAGGGATACAAATTGTCAGATGGTAGATATTATTATCCAGATTTTTTTATCTATAAAGACGGTATATTAGAAAAATTGATAGAAGTAAAGGGATATTTTAGGGAAAATAATAGAAAAAAGTTTGATCTATTTTTGCAGGATTATCCCAATATTGTTATAGAATTATGGGATAAGGAAAAATTACAAAATTTATCTATTATAGATAAATCCGGCTATGTTATAGAATTAGGAGCGGTAGACCACTAAGGAGGTGGGGCAGTCTGTAAAACTGTCGTCAAGGCCAGTCAGGATCGTTACCTGAACGCTCCACCAAGTTTCAATGGATCCCTTAGGGAAGCGGGCAAACCCACCGGGCATGTACATCCGGCACCACAGGTTTCGATAGTTCAAATCTATCAGGGTCCACCATTTATAGGTCTTTAGGGAAGCGGACAAACCCGCCTGTCTCCAAAACAGGTACCAGTCTGGTTTCGGTGGTTCGATCCCACCAGGGCCTGCCAATTTTTATGGGCTGTTAGTATAGGGGGAATTACACCGGGCTTGCAACTCGGTAATAAGGGTTCGAGTCCCTTACGGTCCACCATTTTAGGGGTTATGCATCGTGAAAGCACCATCCGTGGGAAACCCGGGTGGGTTGGGTAACTACGTAGGCCCAATATCTCCACCAAATTTTAGTGAGCATAAGGCGTGGGTTGTCGAAAACTACTGAGCACTACGGTGCAACGTATGATGTAGGCGTTTCTGTGCAGACAACATCTGGCCCCCCGATCCCAGGCGCGGATTGGTCCCAGGAGGGGAATAACTGACCAACAGGAAACGCACGCCTTATGCTCATTACAAGTTTTGAGATAGACGAAAGGTTCGAGTCCCAAGTAGCGGCGCTGCTCAGCAGACTCAGATTTACCGTGAAGTATGGTCTAAGACTTGCCTTATCGAGACAATCCAGCGAGGCCGCAAGGATAGCTGGGCTCTCAAATTTACATGCCGTAGTCGCATTTTGGAGAGTGCAACCGCCTGTCTAGCGGATTCAAGAGGGTTCGATTCCCTTCTACGGCGCCAGTTTTAAAGAATACCTACTGCAAATATAAAATTTCACGGTAAATGAAAGCAAATGCGTATTCTGTTTAGTTTTGCTCCTATAGTATAATGGCTGATTATGACGGTTTTGTAGTCCGTAGATTGGGGTTCGATTCCCTGTGGGAGCACCATTTTTTAGTTTAGAAGAATGTATAATCGGCTCATGACGCTCCCTACGCTTCTAATAATTTCTCCGATTCGCCTAACCAGGTTATGGCAGCACATTTGGGGTGTGACACAATGAGAGTTCGAATCCCTCATCGGAGACCAAACATTCTGGGATTATTGTCAGTCAGGTCAGACGGCTCGCCTTGGAAGTGAGAGGTCGCAAGTTCGAATCTTGCATCCCAGACCATATTAGTTAGAGTAATTATAAAGTCGGTACTATCCCGGATCGCTCTGCGAAAGCATAACACGACGGTAAGTGATGAAACCCGAACCTAACTTTCCGATTAATGATATGATGTATTACGATGGCCTGCCAGCGTCGTACTATATTACTGATAGGGCCTGTGGATGGCAGTCCACTAAATAGAACACGGTTTTGAAGACCCGAGATGTATAGCCCGAATACCTTGCTTGGTCGCAGGATAGTTTAAGATCAGCTATCATTATACTTTTCATTATGATAAGCATTATTGGTTGGATTGGAAGTGTTTTACTTGCATTGTGTGCTATTCCTTTAGCCTGGCAATCGTATAAACAAAAGCATTCCAGGGGCATTTCAAATTTATTTCTCGCAATGTGGTTAGTGGGTGAATTGCTAACCGCTGCCTATATTTTTCCAAAGAAAGATTGGCCATTGCTCTTTAACTACGCACTCAACATTGCTTGTCTGGTAGTTGTAATAAGATACAAATTCACTGATTTCAAAGGATCCGTGCAGCATTAATAACGCATGCCGGGATTTTAGCTCAGTTGGTAAAAGATAAATACAGTATGATATTTATTCCTACATATCTTTATATAAAGAAACATAAACAGACCGGCCTTCTGTATTTCGGAAAAACAACACGAAAAGATCCTTATAAATATTTGGGTTCTGGAAAGTATTGGGTAAAACATATAAAGAAGCACGGCAGAGAAATCGAAACTATATGGGCCGAGCAGTTTCTAAATATGGAAAATCTTATAGAAGCTGCGACATTTATTTCTGAATTCTTTGATATTGTAAAATCTGACAAATGGGCCAATCTAGATATAGAAAATGGTTTAGATGGTGCATCACCTGGTCGACCAAGTTGGAATAAAGGCATCAAGGCATCAACAGGCGGCTGGAATAAAGGAATATCATCCCCGGGATCTGGAGCACCGGGCATACCCAAATCTGAAGAGCATAAGAAGAATATTTCAACAGGTGTAAAAAAGTCTGAAAGAAAAAGCACAAAGGGTCGTAAGTATCCAAATAGAAAGAAAAGAGAAAATATCGTGCATTCGACCATAACATGTCCTGTTTGCGGAATAATTGGTGGAAATAATGTAATGAAGAGATGGCATTTTGATAAATGTTATAAAAGATAATATTTGTCCCATAGCTCAATGGTAGAGCACTCGACTGATAATCGAGAGACCAAGGATCGATACCTTGTGGGACAACCAAATTCTATATCCTGTTAGGCTTCCGAGAGGCCACCTGGCTTTCACCCAGTTTAGGCGGGTTTGACTCCCGTACAGGATACCACCAATTAATGGGCTGTTGACAGAGCGGCAGATGTAACCGGCTCTTACCCGGTACCAGCAGGGTTCGACTCCCTGGCAGCCTACCATTTTTAATGTTCCGGACAGAGATCGCTATCGTTATATTTCCTCTGGAACGCCCAATTCTATGCCTCCGTCCTAATCACTATTCTATATTAGCCGGGTGCTCCACAATAATGTCGCCTTAGTGTAATGGTAGCACAACTAAAAAGGTGATCCTGATAAGGATACGTTCAGCAATCTATTCCATCCATGACAAGGAGTAGGACCGGCGTTCGATTCCCGGGGGCGGCACCATTTGACAGGTTATAGGTATGCTTATAAAGTATACGGACAACCTAACCACACAGAAAGGCATACATGAAGAATTACATCGGTTTTGCACGAGATCATTCGGGCTCTATGGCACATATTGCACGCCATGCTGCCGTTGATTACAATGACAATATTTCTTCGATTAAAGAAGAAGCATCCAATCATGGCATCGATACCATTGTGTCGGTTGTTGAACTTGGATACGGTGACACCGATAAGGTGCGCACTGTTGTTAGTAACTCGTCTGTCTCGGCATTGAAGCCGATTGGCGAATCCAGTTATAGCGCACGTGGTCGCGGTACTCCACTTTTTGATGCGGTCGGTGAACTTGTTGAACAACTGCAGGCCGTTCCTGATGCCGATGATCCCGGTGTATCTTTTGTGGTCTTTACTACCACAGACGGTGGCGAAAACGCCAGCAGAAAGTATAGCGGTAATGATATCGCTAAACTGATCAAGAAACTGCAAATGACCGATCGTTGGACGTTTGTGTTTCGTGTTCCTGCAGGATATAAGCAACAACTTGTTCGCTATGGTATTCCAGAGGGCAACATCCAAGAATGGGAGCAGAGCGAGCGCGGAATGATTCAGTCGACTACGTTGACTAAGAGTGCATTCAGAGGTTTCTATGCTGCAAAGGCAGCAGGCATCAACAGCACAGATAAGTTCTATGCTGATCTGAGTTCTGTGACACTTAAGGAAGTGAAGTCTGAACTTGTTGACATCTCCAAACAGGTTGATGTTTACGAAGTGGATGATCAATGGGATGGTTCGCAGATTCGTGATTTCGTTGAAGCGCAAGGCGTTACCTTTGTTAAGGGCTGTGCTTTTTACGAACTGAAGAAGACTGAGACTGTTCAAGGCTATAAGCAAATTGCCATCCGTGAGAAGACAACTGGTGCAGTTTACAGCGGCTTCAATGCGCGAGATCTGCTCGGTCTTCCGCACACCGGCGATGTTAAGCTTGCCCCGGGCAATCATGCCAATTACGAAATCTACGTGCAATCCACGTCGATCAATCGTAAGTTGACCAAGGGCATGGGCCTGATGATTTGGGTCGGCGTGCCGGCCTAAAGAAAAATCCTGGCATCGAAAGGTGCCAGGTGAGAACATAAGATAGGTGGGCCGACCTTGTACATGTACACCCACCCGTAAGTCGCGGGTGTCGGTGCATCGCGTTAGAAATGACCCGGCAGCAATTATGCGGGTGTGGTGTTAGTGGTAGCATAACAGTCTTCCAAACTGATGGCGCGGGTTCGATTCCCGCTATCCGCTCCAGAAAGTATAGTGGTAGTTTAGTGATCAAAAACAACCTTTCGGTAGATGTGGGGCTGGTGATTCCCATCCATTTCCTACTTAGGATATATTATGGCCTGGTACAATTTTTGGAAAGATGATTGGCGTCTGGTAAAATCTCTCTCAATCGATATTAAGTTTGAGAAGATACCGGGACAGATTTATTTCCATTTATTTGAATCCAATAAGGGTAAAAGACGCATGGATGTGCAGTGTACCCTTAGTTTGCCATCATATATTAAGCTTGAGAAAGAGGCTATGAATTCTCAGCTTTATCAAAGTACCATTTATAGATGGTTAAACGGTCGATATGATCCGGAGATTCCGCGCTATAGCGATATTCCCGAAGAAGAGACCGTAAATGCCCTTAAGGGCAAGATATAATGCTCGGATAGCTCAATTGATAGAGCACTTGCTTGATAGGCGAGCGGTTATAGGTTTGAGTCCTACTCTGGACACCAAATTTGATGTATTCCTTGGAGGCTAAGCTCGACTAGGGCTGTGGGACTAGGTTCGATTCCTATATGCATCAATCTAAATGCATGTACCAATGTGGCCACATTGGTTATGAGCAGGAGTATGTGGATTGTCATTTGGGACTACCCCGCTGCTACTCCGAAATATTCTATTCCGCGAAACCCGAGCTTGGTGCATGGACTGGACTTAGTTTGATAAATAGAAGATGCATTGCAAATATTGTAACAAGGTGTGCGTAAGTATAAAGTCTCATAGGGCACACGAAGTTTTCTGTAAACTAAATCCTACAAGAAAAGACCCATCCGAATGGGCAACTGGAAATCGCAAAGGACAGAGGGCCTGGAATACTGGACTTTCCGGTGATATTCGCTGTCAAACAGCCACAGTTGAATCCAAAAGCAAAATGTCAAATGCTGCCAAGATAAAGAATAAAAAAGAATCTCTAGAAACAAAACAAAAAAGAAAAGACACAATAGCCAAAAAGGTTGTCAATAATGAATGGCATACATCGTTGGCAAGGCGCATGCATATAGATTACAATGGTGTAGATTTGCACGGATCATGGGAAGTGGCGTATGTGCGTTACCTTGATAGACTAGGTACACTTTGGAAAAGAAATACTGAATCATTTGTTTATGAGTTTGAGAATAAAATAAGAAGATATACTCCAGATTTTTATCTTCCAGAGACAAATGAATATGTAGAGATAAAAGGTTATAAAACCGAAAAAGATAGTGCAAAATGGTCACAGTTTCCTAAAGAGAAACAATTGACTGTCCTTATGCATAAAGATTTGAGAGATTTGAATATTTTATAAAGATTATTCCACGATAGTATTCTTGGTGAGTACCCTCGGCTGTTAACCGAATGAGCTAGGTTCGAATCCTAGTCGTGGAGCCAAAATGATAGATTATCTGTAAACCTGAATAATGCCCTAGGCAACAGACAACTTGGGTGGGAAGCCCAATACTATATGGGTCATTAGTGTAATTGGCAGCATACCAGTCTCCAAAACTGTCGGTCAGGGTTCGAATCCTTGATGGCCCGCCATAATTTGAAGTATACGTGGGTGTTCTGCTGGATCCACAGTGGGTTGGCAGACGGGTACCTACTTCGAAAATATAATGCCCAAGTAGCGCAATAGGTAGGAGGCACCGGTCTTAGAAACCGTACAGTGTGGGTTCGAATCCCTCCTTGGGTACCAGACAATTTGACATCAGGCATTTCGTGTGCTATGCTCTTTAAAAGGAGAAAAGATGTCAAAAATTTATCTTATCGGTTCTTTGCGTAATCCGCAAATTGGAACCATTGCGTCAAAGTTAAGAGCAGCCGGCCATGAGGTGTTTGATGACTGGTATGCTGCAGGACCCGAAGCAGACGATTATTGGCAAAAATATGAGATTGCAAAGGGAAATAACTATAAACAGGGCTTGCAGGGTTATGCTGCAAAACATGTTTATGAATTTGATAAACATCACCTTGATAGGAATGAGATAGCAGTACTGGCTCTTCCAGCAGGTAAGTCAGCTCACCTTGAACTTGGATACGTGATTGGAACAGGTAAACCCGGATATATTTTACTTGATGATCCGGATCGGTGGGATGTAATGTATCAATTTGCAACTGGAGTTTTTTATTCGGTCGACGAATTGATTGAAGAGTTAAGTAGGACAACTTCGTTGATCCTGACATAAATTTTCTAAGGGATGATTGCAGCAATCTAAATTCGCAACCAAAACTTCTGCGAGCCGGCCCGCTGGGGGTGTGACGATAGGGTTCGAGTCCCGGCTTTTGTCACCCATCCCGATTTTATTTGACCTTTAGGTTCGTTTCAGCAGCCAAAATTATTCTTTCTGTAAAAAAGAAGATCTGGGTTCGAATCCCAGCGGTGGAGTTGGTCACCACTGTCGTCTAATGGTAGGATATAAATGCGAACCTGTTATATTTCAGATACTTTTAGTTTAACAAAAACATCTTGAGTTTGTGGCTCCTTGAGAGCATCTGCAAGAAGATGTAGGCGCCGTTCTACGGTTATTGGTGTTCCTATAAGGTTACTCTGAATTTTGATTCTATGGTGATTCTAGTGTAGTGGTAGCAAGACTGTCTGTGAAACAGTAGGCCAGGGTTCGATTCCCGGTTTCACCCCAAGTTTGAAGCATATCGGCGTGTACGGGACGCTGTTTAAGACCTCAGAAGGGCGCACGTTGTACGATGTGCTTCATTCAATTTTAGATCGTTTAGCTCAGAATAGAGCGCGGAAGAAACCTCTTAACAATGTTGGTCTCCGAGGTCGCGGTTGACCCGCAACGATCGTCACGTTATAATTTTGAGAGCGACGCAGCGTAGGCTGATACAACAGGTCAATCCAAAAGTGTCTCACTTCAAAATAGATACCGTTGCAACGAATTCTATATGTAACTAAGCCGGTTTCATCCCACCCCGCCGGGGCAAGGAAGCCGATAAAGGTGTATGTGGGTCCGTATGAAAGAAGACGGGAGCATGCGAAAATTTGTCGTTACCTCTATAAACAGAACCGCTAGGTGGCCGATTGGGAAGGTAGCTGTCTGCAAAACAGTAAAAAGAGTGGGTTCGATTCCCACCCTAGCGTCCAGATCAATGCCGGGTGATCCATGTGTGAATCCACATGCCGGCTCCAAATATTATGAATAAAATTATCAATCACGGCAAAGTTTTTATTCCGAAAGAGATTGTAGCTAATGCGGATACAATCAAGTTTGAGAATTACAAAACAAACACCCCTGCTAAATTTCAGATTAGGCGCATTGATGGTGCCGATGTTGAGATGTTATTTAATGTCTCAATGGCTGTAGGCGTAGCAGTGAATAAATTAGACTATGTCTATTTTAGTGTGTGTCGGGGCGCAGAGCCACATGTTGACCTGCTAGATCCGACGGTTTTTGAGCCAAAAACATACGTTATTCCTGTTGTGTTGCCCTCGGGTCGTTCGGTGATTACAGCAGAAGATGAGACCGCCGAAGTTGAATTATTCAACATGTATGAGTTCAATCATGAAAAAATTCATTCAATGACGTTAGAAGATAACGAATCTGGATGTGTTGTTATCATGATTGCAGTTAAGAAATAATGCCCACGTAGCGCAATAGGTAGGAGGCAGCAGATTCAAAACCTGTACAGTGTCGGTTCGAATCCGTCCGTGGGTACCAACAGCGCAGAGTCACGAAAGACACTCGTGATGCTGTAGTTTATACATTCGCTCAGGTTAATGGTTCAAATTCTGCCGATAAATAGCCTGGAAGCAAGGTGTAAGTCCAAACCCGGAAGGGGCCAGGTGGCGTATTGTATAAACTTTTGATTTATGGGCCGTGCTCGGGATGATACCAGATAATAGGTTTACGTGGTTCGACTCCACGGCGTGTCCACCAAAATGTAATCGCCGGGCTGTGGACTAGATGTCTGGCATCCATTGGTGCCGCTATCCATCAGGATTATCAAAGATAGCACTAATATGCCGCGTTAGCTCAGGTGGTAGAGCGCAGGTCTGAAGAACCTGGCGTGGGTGGTTCGAATCCATCACGCGGCACCATTCACTATTATCAATGTTGTATACATTGGTTTTATACAGAGACGCCTATTAGTTCAGAGGCCCAGAACACCACCCCGCAACGGTGGAGGTCGCAGGTTCGAATCCTGTATAGCGTAAACGAATATGCCCGGAGAGTGCAGCTGGTGAAGCCACCTTCCTTACAAGTAGGCAAGTGTAGAGTTCGATTCTCTATCCGGGTACCAAAATTTGATGACGCCATCGTTGGCTGCTACGAAAATGGCAAAGCAGTCCGTCAAATCTATTATGGGGAATGATGCGGAGCGGCCTCCGTCACTGTCTTGAAAACAGATGTACTTGTGAAGAACAGGTAGGCGATCGACACGACCCTTTCCCCGCCATATAATGCGTGCTTAGTTAAATGGTATAATTATTGGTTGCCAACCAGTAGTCAGGGGTTCGATTCCCCTAGCCCGCACCAGTTATGTGTCTTGCTGTCTACAGCCTCGGACGAAAATTATCGTCGAGACACGCCAATTTTTAAGGAATGCGTTCAGCAAAATAAAAAGCATCAAACTTGTAATTTGAAAACGCAAAAAAAGCATTCCGATATATTAAGCCGCTTTGGTGAAGGTGGTCCTCACAGATGCCTGAAGAGCATAGGAACCTGGTTCGATCCCAGGAGGCGGCACCAAAACATGGACCTTCGAAGTGTATGGGCGAACACGCAAATCACTGTGAAACATATTTGATCCCGGCCGGGGTTATGGTTCAAATCCATCGAGGTCCGCCAATTTTATGGTCGGTTAGTTAAGTGGTATAACAGTGGTTTCATACGCCGCATTCGTGAGTTCGATTCTCGCACCGACTACCAATAACATATTTGACAATTTTGCTGCAATGCAGTATAAATATTAGTGTAAACACTAAGAGGCAAATATGAACATGAACATTCCTAATATTTTTGAATTATTGAAAGAAATTTTTACATCTCCTACATATCACGATAACCTCGAGGCATATATTGCTGCGGGTAATCCACAGTCGGTTGAAGATGTTGACCGTCTTGAACGAGAATACCATCAGAAGCGTCAGGTAAGTCTCTTCGAGCGTTACTATTAATCTCGCGTCCAATGGATTTGGCGTCCGGTCTACGAAACCAGATTGCAGAGGTTCGATTCCTCTACGCGGGTCCATCAAATTGTTATAAGTAATATCGGTATCAAACGATAGACCGTCGCAGTAAGAAGGTGGATTAAGGGCTTTTACGGTCTTCTCCCTTAGGCTTAACGAATCGGCACTCGAGCACCGGCATTACTTTTGATACTGTCTATATCCCTATCGTCTAGTGGCAAAGGACGCTACCCTCTCAAGGTGGAAAGTCGGGTTCGAATCCCGATAGGGATACCATCTAGGACAATTATGGAATTAATAGAATGGAAAACAAGGATTGGAAATTTAGAATCCTTGCCAATGTATAATTATATCGGCCAACAAGACTATCATAGTAAATTTTGCCCACGTTGTTTCAACGTGGTAAAGTGTAAGGTTGAATTTCAACAAATATCTGATACGTATGGGTGGAAAATTATTGATACCACCCATAATTGTAATTAATTTATAGACATACAACGAGACCTTTTCGGTCTGTTGCGAAAGCAACTGGTATCGGCACCCAGAAGCCCGATCGTGTTACTGTCTCTTTTACAATTGGGGTGACGCTTGGAGCGACACGAGGCTTTGAACCTTGTTGGAATGGGTCCGATTCCTACCGCCCTTGCCATACAATGCACCTATCGTCTATCGGTTAGGACGGCGCCCTTTCACGGCGTAAAGCGGGGTTCGATTCCCCGTAGGTGTACCAGTTATCCCGTTGAGAGTCCGAGGAAGGCTACGGCTGAGAGTCGGAGGAATGCGGGATTCTTTTATGCTCACTCAGCACGAGATGTGTAGGTTCGGAGGTAATATTACCAAACTTGGAGTACGGTGTGAAGCCGGCGGTGAGCGCCATATACTGCACAACCAGTCACAAGAGGGTGTGTAGAGTCGACAGGAGAACCCGTGGTCGACACCAACAATTGCCTCTTAGCTTAATTGGTAGAGCACTTGATTCTGAGTCAGGGGGGTGTCCGTTCGAGTCGGACAGGGGTTGCCATAAACGATAAATACAAATCTAATCCTGCTCTGTTTCTGCACTCCAGAACATTTTGAGTATAACTTATTAGGAGTTTGTATGTCGGTAGTATTCAAAAATGAATCAGATAATAAATTTGTGGACATCTCAAGCGAGGAGTTTCGCAAATATGATTTCGATAATAATTCAGTAACCATTGATCAGCCCCTGTGGCTATCAGTTAGCTCGGGTGGACATAGAATTTTTGATGCCCAAGGTATCAGCCATTATGTCCCTAAGGGATGGATTCATCTATCCTGGAAGGCTAAGGAAGGTTATCCTCATTTCGTAAAATAATCACCTCGTGGGTTGGTTCCCCCGGCCTCGCGCGCAAGCCGGAGACTCCGTTCGATTCGGTGCGTGGTAAAGCAGGTTCGACTCCTGCCGGGGTGGCCTTTACAAGAGATTGTGGCCATGCTACAATGATTTGTCCCATGCGAGTCGCCGAGAAGCTAGTAATAATCCCGAGTATGTATCAGAGAAAGGGTAATGAAGACTGAGTAGGTACATGGTAAGACTCGGAGTCTGATACACTTAAGGTTCGAATCCTTCCTGGGATTACACATTTGGAGATTTGACAGAGTCAGGTATTGTGCCTTCCTGCTAAGAAGAGGCCGGTGTCGTAGAGACGCCGCATGCGTTCGAATCGCATAATCTCCGCCACCTATATGAATGATTTGATACTAATTGCAAAGTTGAGAGGTTGGAAAGCCTATCGCACAAATATAGGCGACGGCTCAGGCGACCATGATTTTGTGCATAATCCTGATACGGGTATTATAATTAATAAAAGAAGAATTCTGGAAAATGAATTTGAAATAGTTAATGAAAATGCAATGGTACAGGAAATAGAACTAACGGACTTAAATGATTTAGTCACACCTCTTTTCATTAGGTATCTCGAAAATGAAAGTAATAAGTTACAATTTTGAATTAGATGACAAATATCTGTGTTCAATCTCCATAACAAAGACATGGAGTATGTATGTCAATAAGAAAGAACTCACCGAAGATGAGTTAGTGAAGGTACTAAAAGGAACAGACATTATCTCGAGTACACATTCAGAGGATCATCCTAAGTTTGCTGAGTTTAGAAATAATATTGAGGAAATGGGATTTATCAAGACTGTAAGAAATTACTGGAACGGTGATGAGGTTATTAGTCCATTCACACTCAATGGTGTAGAATTTCTAAAAGGTGATAAATTTCCAAGCGGTGCAGCAATCAAGATGCATCTAGAAATGAAGAGAAAATATGGACGCTTCTGAAGAATATAAAAATTATCTCGAACAAATCAAATATCATCTTGAAGTCTCTCTGACACTAGCTGAGAAGATGCAGGAAAAAGTTCAAGGGAATGAAGGCGACAGTGATTTATATAGAAAACTTGCATTCTATCTAAGACCTAATCTGCATCATTGGATCCACGGTACCCAGGCCGGTGGCATCAAAGATTTGAATACTCTGCTACTTGATAGAGACAATGCGAAAAAGTAATAATGGGGTTGTAGTGTTCAATGGTTAGCACAGCAGACTTTTAATCTGCCAGGAGAGGGTTCGAGTCCCTCCAGCCCTACCAAGATTGGAGTTGACTGTATATCTCTCCACGCTGGCAACGTTCTGCCGACTATTATGGGGTAGCAGGGGAGTTGGAGATCCTCAGCAGACTGTAAATCTGTCGCCTCCGGCTAAGTTGGTTCGAATCCATCCTGCCCCACCAAGTTTCTTATAAAGCTGACTGCGAGAAGAAGCAAAAACGACGATAACCCAGATAAGGGAGCTTTCGAGAATTCACTAAGGAATATTATGTCACACAAGATTGCAATTATCTCAATAAGAAAGGTGCCATACGCTTATTATGATAGTTATGGTGATAATTATGGCGATGTTCTAGTGGCAAATAGTATTACTGAGTGGGAAGAAGTAACCGACGAAGAATATGAATTGTTACTTAGAGCTGAGCAACATCACGGAACCTTCAAGGTAATCGAACAGGTTGTAAATCAGAAAGAATTTATTGCAAAGACAGTTTCTGATTATAAGAAGTTACTTGCGGCAGAAGAGGCAAGGCTTGCTGACGAAAAGCGTAAGAAGGAAGAAGCTGCTTTACAGAGAAAGTTTAAGAAGGAATTAAAAGATAAGGAATCTAAGCAAAAAATGTTAGAAAAATTAGCATCTGAGCTTGGTGTAGAAGTTGTAACAACTAAATAATTCGAGAAGCTAGTCAAGATGACTGGTGGTATGTCCGAGACTGTGAATCAAAGGGCCTGCTACATTATCGAATTATTGAGAATAATGGTCGGGTAGCAAAGCGGTCGAATGCACTTGCCTGCAAAGCAAGCACACTACTCGGTATACAGCGGTGGTTCGAATCCACCCCCGACCTCCAAATTTGATGTTTAGGGTCGTAAGAAGCATAGGGCATTGGATTAGCTACCCAGCAGCAACTATTCTTCGAGACGAGAAAACCTTAGCCCGGCTAATTAGCTCATGTAAATGCTCGGAGGCATATCGAGCAGATAAACAGTATTGTCCCGGGGGAGTACACGGAAAGGCGGCTGTAGCGGTGTACGAAAGCTAATTTTACATCTTTTTATTATATTATGACAAGTAGAAACGAAATTACAGGTGATGAGCTCAAATCAAAAACCAATAACGATCTCTACCGAGATGGTTGGGATAGAATCTTCGGAAAAAAGAAAGAAGAGAAAAAAGAAATTCGCACATTGGCGGATTACATCCATCAGGTTGAAAAGAGCGATCGCCGAGATGAACAAGAATGAGCCCGTGTAGCGCAATAGGTAGAGGCAGCAGACTTAAACCCTGTACAGTATCGGTTCGAATCCGATCACGGGTACCAAATTTGAAGTTAGGAACATAGGTAACTATGTCTCTCAGGGCTGGTTAGGACCAAAACAGAATAGGTGTCGACATACACAATAAAAGTTTTGAGGTGTGGCCTATTCTACATACGATATCTGTCAATCAGTAGAATAAAGACTAATCTAACTTCAATATTTTTCTAAAGAATTCATACAGCAATAACTTCGGTTAAAATTGGTTCAACTCCAATCGAACCCCACCCCGGTAATACCGGCAGGGTTTGTTAAATGAATTCTGATTTTACAATTGGGGAGTAGCTTAATTGGTAGAGCGCCAGACTTTGAATCTGTCAGGTGTCGGTTCGACTCCGACTTCCCTTGCCAATATGCCCATTGTCGTAATTGGCAATGGGCTTTCTCATTTATACTTCGGATAAATACTATTATGTTCATACTCGAATTTTTACTGAAGAATAAGGCGCTGGTCGCCATGGCAATACTTGCCCTTGCATTGGCCGGGCAAAGTTTTCGCATTTCCTTGCTAAAATCAAGCAATAAAACACTTGAGGCCGAGAAGGCAGCGGTACAGACGTTGCTTGAGACATCTCAGGCAAATCTCAAGCAATTACAAGGTGAGATCAAGGTTCAGAATGATGCCATTGAGAAGTTAAAGAAAGAGGGAGATGAGCGAGTAGCCAAGAATGCCGAAGAAGTAAAGAAGGCACAGGCAGTCGCAGAGACTTATAAGAAGAAGGCAGAGGACCTTATGAATAGGAAAGCTCCGCAGAATTTGAATAAATGCGATGCTGCCAATGCATTAATCAATGAGGAGATAAGAAATGCGCGTAAGTAATTTGCTTATCCTGCCGATGTTTCTTCTTGCAGGCTGCGGAGCCACCGTACCTGTTGTAAAAATTGAAACACAGAGAGTTGAAATCCCTGTACCTGTTCCCTGTAAGGAAGAATACCCAAGCAAGCCTGATTTTAATTTTGATAAATTGACAGAAGATCAAGATATTCACGAAAAAGCCAAAGCATTGCTGGCAGATCGTCAACTTCATCTCGGTTACGAGACAGAATTGGTTGCAAAACTAAAGGCGTGCAAGTAAAATAGCCTAATACGTTGCCAGACTAAATTATGCTCCGGTAGCGCGGTGTTATCTGTACCCTTTAGATGCCACGTAATTCCCTAGGGTGGTGGGAGTCTATTTCAGTGATCCTAAAGCTAAGTTCGCAGCTCGGATGTAATTCTGAAAATTCATCTAAATTTTAGATAAGAATTAAGCGAGGTCGGTTTGGTCACCGACCGGGCAACGTGTTTTTGATTATTCGGACAATCGCTGTACGAAAGTATAGAGGAAGTTCGGGACTGCAAAGAGCAGGAATCATCGCTCTGTGGGAGTGTTATCTTTAATAGAACGCCGGTAAGGAAAAGGATTATATGGTCCCAGGCATGAAAGTGCCCTGCACTATTAGAGTTCTGACACGCCTTTACCACAACGATACCGCAGCAAGCCAAACAGTTTCCTATGACGCTGCTCGCCGAGGAAACGGGTTGGTGCACCAAGGATCCAGATTGAAACCTGGGGAGGACGGTAAATAAGCCGTAGTCAAATGATTGTCACCCGAAAGGGCACAGAATCCCGGCTATAGAATAATCATTTATATTTGGTTCGTTAGCATAGCTTGGCTTAATGCGCCTGCCTGTCACGCAGGAGACCACGGGTTCGAATCCCGTACGGACCGCCAATTTTATGGAGAAGAGAATGGCCTACATGGGAACATGTATTTACTGCGGCCAGATCTGTAAGGTTACAAAAGATCATGTACCGCCGAAGGTTATGTTGGCTAAACAACAAAGAATGGATTTTAGTAGAAAAGGTATCTCCTTATATACAGTAAATTCGTGTGAAATGTGTAATCATGGTTCGTCGAACACCGATGAGCTGTTTGCTGATTCAGTGTTCCTTGCATTAGACCCATCGGAATCAACTATGCATTCGGCCTGGAAAGAAAGATTACCGACGCATCAAAAATATTCATTTTCTAAATTAAAAAAATTGAATTTGAAGGAACATGTGATATTGGGTAATCATGGTATCACTGCATCTACAATAGGCGTATATACCTTTGATAAGAAGGTTCTTGATACCACAATTAATAAAGTTTCAAAAGCAATTTTATTTAAAGAATGTTCGAAAATTGTAGGGACAAATTTTGAAATCGAAAATATACTAGTAATTGACACAGAAATGGTAGATGCTTGTATAGGTTTTGGACCTCCATCATTGATATCTTATTTCTGTACTCCGGAGTTTTGGACATATAATCTTTGGAAATTACACGGGGATGTTGAGGCGTATATAATTGTGCATGAAATTATGGAAAAATTTCTTATTGCATCTTTTATTGCACCACCAGGTACAATAAATAGAAGATCAGCAACGCCGGAAGATCTTGAATCTCCTGTAGTTCTAACAGTAGATAATTTCGTTAATAAATGAAGAGAGTTGTTGAATTATCAATAAATAATTGATGTATTATGTTTATGCATATGTTCGAAACACAAATTCACCGACTGCTGATGCAGGAACTCCCTATTATATCGGGAAGGGCAAAAAAGGAAGGGCATATGAGTACCACAATAATGTTCCTGTGCCTAAAGATAAATCAAATGTAGTTTTTCTTGAAACAAATCTTACAGAAATTGGTGCATTTGCTTTAGAAAGAAGGATGATTAGGTGGTATGGTCGTAAGGACCTGGGTACTGGTATACTTCATAATAGAACAGATGGTGGAGACGGGGCTTCCGGACACATAGGTCAAACACCGTGGAATAAGGGTAAAACTGGAGTTCAGGTGCCCTGGAACAAAGGAAAAACAAATATCTATTCTGAAGAAATTATAGAGAAAATTTCTATTGCAAAAAAAGGAATAAAACAATCGGCCGAAACTATTGCAAAGAGATCTACTGCTATGATTGGTAAAAATGTAGGCAAGATTGGACATATGCTGGGAAAGGAAGGTTATTGGAAAGGCAAAGAACATCCAAATAAAGGAAAACCATCTCCAAATAAAGGAAAACCCGGCAGAAAATGGACCGAGGAACAAAAGAAAGCCAAATCCGAAGCTTCTAAAGGGAAGACTTGGTCTGAGGCGAGACGATTAGCACAACAGAGGAAAAATAAAAATGACAACTCAACGCAGGATAGTTGAAATTAGATCCGCTGAGGGCGGAGAAGATAGCAAGCTCTTCGTGAAAGATCTTGCACAAGCATATCAACGACATTTTGATCGCGTAGGATGACTCAATCGTGTGATTAGAGACATGCCCGGCGAATTGCATATCGAAATAGTCGGGGAAAATTTAACACAGTTACAAAATGAAGCAGGTGGGCATAGAATTCAGCGAATTCCACCTACTGAAAAACGTGGAAGAGTCCATACAAGTACAGTTACCGTTGCGGTAATTGATCCATCTATACAGAAGAGAGATTATACTGATAAAGATTTTCGTATAGAATGGTTTAGTGGCACAGGCGCTGGTGGCCAACACAGGAATAAACATCAAAATTCTTGTAGAGTCATTCATATAGAAACAGGCCTTGTAACTACTTCACAAAATCGTTCACGCCAAACAAGTCTTGAGGAAGCAAAATCGACAATGATTCAACTTCTTCAACAAAATGACAGACGAGAAAAAAATCAATCATTATCGGCTGAGCGTAAGCAACAGGTTGGTTCGGGAATGAGAGGCGATAAGATTAGAACATATCGCTTCCAAGACGATACCGTTAAAGATCACAATAGTGATAAAACTTCAACCGTATCAAAGGTTATGCGTGGTTACTTTGACCTACTCTGGTAATAAATAGCTGATGCCGCGCAAAGAAAAATTAACAGGAATAGTTGCAAGCTTTCTGCTTCATCTGTTCCTGTTTCTCTATTTATTTCTACCACCAGTTCTACATAAAAGAGAAACAGTTAGTAATTTAGAAGAAAATACAGTAGAGGTACAGTTATTATCTGACCCTAAGGTATCTCGTGACACCATAACTGTACCAAAATCCGAAATTGGATTAACAATGCCATCGGAGATCTCTGAAGAGATTATTCCCTGTAAAGATAAAGCTTCGACATATCGGGGAATAGGTGTTTTATATTATGGTCCGGTAAATGCGGTATATAGGGCGCCAGAACAATATCCGGCCTATAAGGCTGGTATCAGAGTGGGTGACCAACTTCTAAATCCCGGAGAAGAAGTGATAAATGGTTATGTTGATGTGTACATTCAGCGTGGATACGAAAAACTAAAGTTCCATATAAAGATAGGAACAATATGTTTTGAAGAGATGCCTCGCAGGGATGCACCCATTATTGACAAGGGCGGTAAATAACCGTACAATGTTTTTATTGTCGTAATTCGGACTAAATTGATGGGTTCAAGACGCGGGTTCGATTCCCGCCGGCTCCACCAAAAGTAGATAAGAATGGTTCTACCTGCATACAATTTGATGCCTTGGCGGTTGCAAACGTCGAAGTCACAATTCTTGTATTACCCCTAAAACGCAGGATGTCTACTTCTGATGGGGCCGACCAGGTTTCGATTGGGTTGCTGAGATGAGGGACGCGACACGGTGGCAATGACCGTAACTCACGAAAACAAACTAAATGCAAATGATGCATTCTATGGTGAGGTTGCGCTAGCCGCGTAAACCACCGGGGGTTGATTACCTTCTTACCCAATAATCAGGGGGCCTTCGGGCCCCTTCTTATTTGTTTTCCGGATATTGCCAGGTCCATGAACCATCTTCTTTATAGAATCGTTTTCTTCCCTTAGCAGTTTCTGAAAGTTTTTTAGCACCCTTCCTGCCATTCTTGGCACCTAACGGATTTGGTGTTCCTTTATTCCACGCCGCGTGACCTATCTTACTTTGAGATATTTTCTTGCGATGCTCTTCGGAGAAAATACCTTGTGTTCCTTTGTTCCAAGGTGTTGTACCTTTCGGTGCACCAATTTTTAAGTTATAGTATTTCTTGCCAAATTCGTGTGGTTTAATCATACAGATAAATTGATATTCTTCTATTTTTAAGTTTTCTATATCGACTTCTTTTATAATTCTGCGCCTAAAATCCTGAGGACGATATTGATATTCAAAATTTAACCAACGAGAAGATGATATATATCCATCATCGGGTGTTCCGATATGAGATCCCACATAATACATGTTTCTTAATTTATCTTTCCAAACGTAAATAAATCCAATCATGTTATTTCCTTTAAGTTTATGCTATTTATCAGGCATATAGTATTTATTGGTAATTGCTGCCTAACCACAAAAATCATAAATACAGTACATTGATATGGTATCAGTGAGCATAGCTAGTTGCCAGGGGAATCTCCAAAGGCTAGGGCTCCCGTGTACGAGTTTATGCGCCTTGACACTCAATAAATTGAGTGGATTTTTATTGATTTTTAAAGGAAAGTAAAATGTTTAATTATAAAGAAGTTTGGTTGTCGTCCGGCAATGCAAATGGATTATTAAGTGAAAGTATCATAGTCGAAGGAAAGGTGACATCTTCAATTAAAATTGATCCATTCGGAAGAATTATGGACTATAGACAATATGGAAATCACAACCATAATCATGGCTGGGAAGTTGATCATATTGTTCCTGTTTCTTCAGCGGGTACAGATGATCCCTCTAATCTTCAACCGCTAAATTGGTACAGTAATCGATTAAAGGGAGATAAATCAATGGATGAAGCTCTTAAAGAACACTATAAAAATAAAACATATGCTGATGCAATTCGACATTACCGGCCATCGTAGTCTCGCTCTAGCCGCCTAAAAAACGGCCGCGAATGGGGTAGGAAATACCTTATAATCCAAACAACCATGGGGACCTCGGTCCCCATTTTTATGGCTTAATGAATGATGAAAAGTTAGTAATGATGCTTACCAAACCGTCAATAACTTTTTGAACAAGTATCTTTGCTTTCAAATCGTCGGCAAGAACAAGTAATTGTTTTTCAACTTCTATATCTTTCAGTAAATCCTCTGCCTCAGTCGCAGAAATAGCATTTGCCTCGAGTGCATCGTTAATATTCTTGACCTGTTGTGCAATTTTTTGTGCTATTGCATTGTTGGAACCGAGTAATTCGGCAAGATCGTGCTTAAAATCCATTATCTTCTCCTTTTTGCAATTGCTTCTTTCACAATGCCTGCAGATGTATTAATATTATCAAGTTTTAGTTTGCAGTAGGTCACTGTATGGGCTTCTTGATTGAATTTTATATCAGCATCTGAAATCATCTTATTTAGTGGATTGACTAATTTTACCGTATCGAGGTTGTTAGGTAAATCAGAGCTGTAATTTAGAAGCTCCATTGATAATTCGGCAAGTTTATCAAAGTTTCTTTTTGTTTTTTCAGGATCATTGCATCCTAATTTATATACATCGGCAAGGGTGTATATACGATTGACAAGTGCATATTCATTGTTATCAAAGTTAGCTGGCCCGGAAATAGTTCCACAAGCTGATAAAAAGATAGCAAGAATTAGAATAAGTTTCTTCATGTGAACTCCTTTACATTATTTACCGTTCTTGACAATCGCGTTTCGTAATGTTACAATCTTAAGATGGTAAATACCATAGTCCATTCCGGACAACCAACTGACTTTAACTTATGCACTTAGTCAGTGTGCAGTAAAAGGAAATCATGATGTATCAAAATAAGCTCGTTGTGGCTATCAAACACAACGGAAAAATCCTTCGCGAAAACGGCGATATTGTAAAACTCCCATTTGGATCTGAATACAGCGTTCTTGTAAAGAACCTTGATTCCCGTCGTGTGAAATTTAGGTTGCGCATTGACGGCGACGATGCATTGGGTGACGATATTGTTGTCAATGCAAACTCCGAAACAGAAATCAAGCGTTTCATGCGTAACGGTAATATGAAAGAGGGTAATGCCTTCAAATTTATCGAGCGTACTGAGAAGATTGAGAATGGACCACGCGGCATAAAAGCCGAGGATGGCATCATTAGTGTTGAATACTGGTTCGAAAAGCGTGCTCATGAGTACACCTACACAACCAATTATTACAAAGATATTTTTGTAAAAGAGACTACTTGGCCGACATGGCATCAAACTTGGACAACAGGGCCATACTATTCTACAACAGGATCCATTGCAAGTAAGAGTGGGGATATTTCTGGTGTCAAGCTCGGTGCTGCTCGCGGCCTTGGTGACGCTGTGGTGCAGAGTGCCGTGGCTTCTGCCTCAGCTACTATTGCAGGTGATGCAATTGCTATGAATGCGGCTACTCCGACAGCAGATAGCGTATTCATCAATCAGGCCCAAACAGCCAATGAGGCAGGCATTACGGTAGCAGGTTCAAAGGTATCCCAGGAATTTGTTCCCGTCTATGGTTTTAATTCTGAGTCACAATCTCATGTAATTGTTCTGAGATTGTTTGGCAAAGTAGGCGAAGTCGAAGTTAAGCAACCTGTCACAGTTAAGACAAAACAAAAATGTACCACTTGTGGACATCTGAATAAAGCGAATGCTAAATTCTGTTCAGATTGCGGAACAGCGCTCGAGCTGCTATAGTCTTATTGCATGATCCACCCTAAGACTTACAGCTTTGGCTTTGGACGGGTGAGGGGGCATCGGAAGAGCCCCCTACAACTTTAGAATGGAGCCACAACCATTTGACAGGTTGCTAATAGGTGACTAAAGTAGTGGTAACAAACACATATTCCATGGTGTATGGTAACATACCTAGCTTCAACTAGGAGACCGTGTTCGATTCCGGCTGGACGCTCTGTGTTTGTGAATTAGGTATAACGGTGTGCGGCACACGAATAGGCGGACGCGCTGAAAGAAGGACTACCTAATTCACAAATATAGCTGTGTTTATGAATTGTGTATAACAGTGTATATTGGTTTCGGCCAATCGGGCGCGTCCGTGTTGAAGACGGAAGGATCTACACAATTCATAAACATAGGTATATGTATAGGCTGATAACCGTACATCTGTGATCTTGACTTATAATCAACATCTTACCTATTTTATTTGTGTGTCTCGTTTTGAGACTAAATAGTTTTACAACTTATATGGAGAAACTACTATGATGTAGGTTTATTACAATTCTTCCTAAGAATTGATTAGCTCAATCTTGTGCAACGCAATTTTTCTAATCAACAAATTTTTTATAGGAAGAACAAAATGAAAGACATTCGTCAACAATGGAAGGCACTCGCTGCCGAACGTAAAATTACTCGTGAAGATATCGCTGCTCTGTGCATTTACAGGGCCCTTGTCAAAGAACAAGGCAAGAATGGTGCGATTAGCAGACTTCAGAAATCATTCAAACCCATCACCAACCCCGTTAAGCTTGAGAACGGTGCATACCCGTATGGATCTCTTGAATCAGCACTTTGGGCAATCAAGAATTCAACCCTGATTACCTGGCTTGATGAAGAGGAGAAGCAACAACTTCTTTCGTATGCTAAGGAAATTAAGGTCCACGGAAAGGAAATACAATGAGCTATATCTATATGTTTATCAGGGAAGATTTGTCACCTGAGCAAAAAATTGTCCAGATTGGACATGCTTGCTATGAGGCCGGCAAAAAATTCCAGGATACAAACGGGATCTCGAGTATGATTCTTCTTTCTGCCAAGGACCAAGATGATCTAAAGCGGATTGCAGATACTATTGATGGAAGAGGTATTGAATTCTATATGTTCTATGAGCCTGATTTCGGTCCGATGGGTTACAGTGCATTATGCACAAAGCCCATTACTGAAAGAAGAGAACAAAACTTCTTCAGGCGGTGGAATCTGTACAAGCATACCGATTGACATCAATATTGCATCTATGCATAATAGATGTATGCCTGGTTAGCTCAGCGGTTAGAGCGGGGGTCCCTAACACCTTGCGTCGCGGGTTCGAATCCTGCACCAGGCGCCACACGGATTGGTGTATTTGGTAACATAGCCTCTTTACAATGCTGAACACGGTTCGAACCCGTGATCCATCTTTTTATTATGACAAGAATCAATTTAGTTCGGGTTGAAGATTTAGCCGACCAGCATTTATTTGCCGAATGGCGTGAAATCAAAATGATTGCACCTGCGGCAAAAAGATCTCTGCAGACACAATCCGTTGAAACAATTATTGAGAAGATTAGTCCTAAATATACATTGAATGCAGGGCATGTTACATTCTTCTATAATAAACTTCCTTTCTTAAAACAGCGATTTAACGATCTTACTAATGAATTGCATCAGCGTGGGTTTAATATTGCTCCTTTTGACTTCGAGACAATTGATTATACCCTTGTCTGGCTTCGAATAACCCAAATGAATTGGCGGCCTACAAAAGAAGATATACAGGTAAACATCGATCGCATCGCTCAGAGATTGAATGAGAAACCAAACTGGTATAGATATTATGGTGATGTCTATGCACCAGATTTCTTTATTGATCGATATAATCAGCAACTTCTTGTTGACGCCATCGCCAGCCCTATGGCATAATAGTGTCATAAAGGAGAAGTTATGAAGCGCGGTGAAGCACTCAATAAAATGCTTGTTTTGGTAACGTCACAATTTGACGGTATCTTTGATAAGGGTGGTGTTCCCTATGTTCTTCATTGCCTAAAGGTAATGCACTATCTGAAGTCCGACGACGAAGAGTTGTGTTGCATTGCATTGGCTCACGATCTCATCGAAGACCGCGGCAAATATGTTACCTATGCTATGCTTCGTGAGATGGGCTTTAGTGAGCGTATTCTTGCCGGCATCGCTTCGGTTACAAAAATTCCCGGCGAGTCGCATGATGAATATATGGCTAAGATCAAGGCCAACAAGGATGGTATCCGTGTGAAGCTTGCTGATCTGCGCCATAACAGTGACATTCGTCGACTGAAGGGGATTACCGAGAAGGACATTAAACGAATCGAGAAGTATCATAAGATGTATCTGGAGCTTAAAGAACTTGTTTGAGGATTATCCGTATCATGTAATGATGTGGAGTCGTGACTGGTCGCCTAATGTTGGTCTGTGGTTAGATAAACTAGAGAAGAACAGCTGGCGTCGTTATAAAGATCCATTGGATTACGGCGAAGACACTTCTGAATTAGACTACTACTTTAAGAAAGAAGAAGATGCTCTTGCGTTTAAAATACGGTTCGGCAGCAACGACTGAGGATTTTGAACACATAAAGAGATATTATCCCTTTAAGGTGACTATTATCACCGAGGACATAATTGCTCCGGTTGAATTGGTTGATTGGCTTATCGAATCATCCCCGCCGATTGACTATATAGTTGTTTCCAATATAGCATTGAGTATGTTTGACAAAAGTAGGGAGGTAACCTACGGATTCAAAAATGAATGCGATGCAATCACATTCAAATTAAAATTTTCAACCAAGGTTTAATATGAGTTTCAATTATAAGGTTACTACACTTTTTAGTGAAATTGGTAAACTTCCTCGTGGATTTTTCCGTCAGCATGGCCCTAATATGCACACAGAAAGACTTGATCCAAAGGACCACGGCGAAAATAGAATGGTATCTTATTCCTTCAAGGATGAGGAGACTGCAATTCTATTCAGACTCTATTGCACCTGTGTGGTTGATGAACCGGTAACAAAAAAATGAAAATTGGATTTACCGGAACTAGAGAAGGAATGAGTCAGCATCAGAAAGAGCAATTTGTTGTTCTGATGCTTGATCTAAATCCAACAGAATTCCATCATGGTGATTGCGAAGGTGCCGACGCAGAGGCCCATGACATCGTAAGAATGTTTTTTCCTGCAGTGAAGATTGTTGTATATCCTCCGAAATCTTCGTACCGACAAGCATTCAAAAAGGGAGACGAGCATAAGGAACCCGAGGCCTATCTGCCCAGGGATAAAAAGATTGTCGATAACACCGAGTTTCTTATCGGTGCTCCTAAATCAGATAATGAGATTATTCGTAGTGGCACCTGGACGACTATTCGTTATGCAAGAAGCACTGGAAAGCCAACAAATGTTCTCAAAAGATAAAATTAAATTTAGATATAGAATTAGAATCAGTGATGATGCTGATTATCCTTATCTAATTCAGCAGAAGGGATGGATTCTCTGGAACACTCTTGCTAAAGAGAAGACATTATTTGCAGCCGAGGCTTCAATTGAAAGTTTTGTAAAGCTTGAAATAATGCGTCCCGGTAAGGTAATAAAGGAATATACTCACCTTGATTATCTTGAAGATAAACTAAGAGGAAAGAATGGAAAATCCTAACGAAAAGGCTTTATACAAGCTTAGTGAAGTAGATTTCATACATATTCCCGAGTCTTTTTTTGAAGGTCCCGTGCCTTGGTTGAGAGATGACTTGGTTATGTTTGAAGAAGTAGATGGAAGCGTTGAAATTGTAAATGTGAGTTTTCAGGCACGTCAAAAGACAGAAGCACTTTTTGACAACTTGCATAAACAGTAAACATAAAAGTTTGTGTTTTCTTTATGTTTAGCATAAATAAAGCATGCATCTGATTGAAGAATATATAACCTTACCGAAAGAAGATAGGCAGCGCCATCTTAGGTTGCACGAACCCTGTATAGAACGGGGCGGACCACAAAAGGGTGGTTTATCTTCTTATTGTAAAGGATTGATGGCACACCTGTTGGATACCACAATCCCGACAGGGCATAAGATACATATATGCCATGCTTGTAATAACGAAAAATGTAGCAATCCTAATCATTTATATTGGGGTACAGCAAAGGAAAATCGATTAGATCAGGGACACGGCAGTTCGGTCTGGCAGAGGACTGTTGAAAAATATGGATATGAACAGGCTTGCAAAATGAATGCAAGGGGCAAATCCGGAAATAAACATGGTTCTGGGAACAAGGACAAGCCAAAGTCTGTGGAGCATAGACAAAAAACATCACAGGCTATAAAATTGTGGTGGCAACAACGGAAAAATGGGCAAGTGGCGTAATTGGTAGCCGCACTGGATTTAGGTTCCAGCGCCGAAAGGCGTAAGAGTTCGAGTCTCTTCTTGCCCACCAAAAATAAAATGATTGACACATTAACACCTGAATTAGAAGAGTATTATCGTAGAGAACATCCCGAGTATCATCGCTGGCGCCAAGCTGAAAAATCTTACTGGAATCATATTCAGCAGGTCAGGACAGGGATGGCTATCAATACTACAATTATTGATGAATTTGATAATTCATTTAGAGAATTTATTGAATCACCGAGATATAAGATCATCTTATAGAAAGAAAATATGGAATTTTATTTTAGCGTAAATCTCTATGATAAGGATGGCGATCGTTTTGACGAGGGCATTTTTATCCATGTCGGCGATAGTACAATCATCAAATTTCCAGATGTAAAATCTGTTGAAGATTTTGCAAAAGGTCTCCTATCTGCTATTCCTGAAATTAAAGAAAACGTCGAGACGGCAAAATAATGTTGTACGAATGTCATATCACTGTTTCGACTGAATACGCCGAAACCGCATCTTCTATTGCCAGGGAACTACACTGGAAGACCTCTGAGATTGCCAGAGATCCAGTTCTGGGCGATAAAAACTTCTTCTATCTGACCACACATACTAATGATTTCCCACAAATGTGGACTAAAATGAATACGGCCACGGCTCGTCTGCAGGAACTAAGTGTACCTGTTATTCGTGAAAAAATTGAACTTATTATTCACGATACAAAGGTAAAAGTATAATGGAAGTCTACCGCAACACTCTCCTTGCTGCCCTGAATACCGCAATCAAGGAAGCGGAAAAGAACGAAACTCGTATGAGCTTCACTGGTCCTTCGGCCTACCTTAGCGTCCTAAGAGATATGTTTGATCAGATTCAATCTGGCGAATATAAAATTATCTTAAAGGATTGACATGACTTCCTATAGAATGCTTAGAAATAGTGGACTGAGTGTCCTCGGGTCCTTATTCTTCGTAATTCTTCTTTTTATACTTTGGCCCTATATCTGGTACAAGGAAAAACAGGTGTCGAAGACAGAGCCGACATTTGATAAATTTCGTGATGTGAAGCCATTTGATGTCGAAGATTGGAAAAAGCGTAAGGGGCTGAAATAAATATCAGTTGTAGGAAATAGTCTCGCAGGAGCACACTACTTTAAGTATACAAGACTAGGTGAAAGACCTTTTAGCCTGTCGAAGGCGCCACCCGGCCTGGAGATTTCGATACCTACAACACCTAAGGATTATCATGAATGAAAAACTATTAGGAACGGAAGTAACCATTGTTACTTTGAAATCAGAGAACAGTCTTAAAGTTCTCCGTGATGCTGTGATGAATAAACATCCAGAAATTATGTTCCTTGAAGATAACAACAAACCATCATATCCTCATAAGTACACCTTGATTTACAATTGGAATTTTAGGACTTGCTCGTTGGTTGCAGTCAAAGAGGAATTCGTAGTATAATGGAAGAAAAAGAATACCTATGCCGTGAATGCAAGGGCAAGGGCGAAATAATGGTCCCGAGGCTGTATCCAAACGGTCACACCGAGTGTTATGAGGAATGTGAATTCTGTGAGGGTCGCGGTGCCTTTCCCGAAGATGAATTTCTGATGTTAAAACTCGAAGGCAAGGTAAGGTAATGTGGCCACACAAATCCGACATTATTTGTACAAATTTCACTAAAGACCTTTATCCTCTTTTACGAAGGGCAATTATTAACGGTGCCGTTTGTTGGATTGATGATTCCACTAAGAGTACCGGTGATAGAACCATTGCAAATTTTACGTGGAATGAATGCACTTGGCAAATAGAAGAGAGGGGCGACATGGTACATAAATTTACCTTATTGAATGGTACATTATCGCCAGACTTGACAGCAATGGTGTTACAGGGGTAAAATAGACGCAGTTGTTAAGAATTTGGGTTGTTAGCTCAGTGGCAGAGCGGCGCGTTTACACCGCGTAGGTCGGGAGTTCGATGCTCTCACAACCCACCAGAATCCAATTTATTGGATATTATAACTTGTCATCAAGCCGGTATAAAGGGCCCCGTGGGGGCCTAGATGTAAAAGGTTCCGGTAAGGTCGCCGAAGTCCTACAAAATTTGGCCGACGTGTCCCGACGTTATCGAGGGATGAGGACCCATACTTTCCTGGGGCGTGAGCTGAAACGTTGAGCAGGTTGCTACCACAAGTTGGCAACAGCGAGCAAGAATTCGAGTCTGTTCTCCCGACTATAAAGCGAGAAGGTGACTTAGTGGAATTTAGATGTACATCAATTTCACAGAGGTTCTTCAAGCGGAGATAAGTTAACCTTGACTTATAAAATGATGTTGGTACGGGACTATGTCTGTATAGTCGATAACGGTGACCGTGAGATCCGAATTCCCTGGTATGAACCACAAACTGCCACGTGAGTTGAAACGATAGTGAAGGTGAGCGAAGAAGCCTGAGCGAAACACGATTTCCACATGTAGAGCACCGCATGTAAAAGGTGTGCTGGGGCGACTTCGACTCTCTCATGTCGAAGTGAGGTTGAAACTGGCTGCCTCATTGAAGTCAGTAGGTTTTGTGAGATTTACTGTAAATAACTCAAGGCAGCATGGACCGCCTAAATATCCTAGGATATGAAAGAGATGCCGGGGGCCGAACCGTTAGTGACCAGTGGGCTGGAAAACCACACACGAGCAAGAATTTAGGAATGTAATGACTACTGTTTTTCTTATTTCTGTTGTATGGGTTATTGGCATGTTTATAGTGCCGGGTGTGGTTGGTCCATATGATACAGAGTATGGTGTCATTACCTTGTATAGTGCATTGATTTGGACGGCATTTGTTTGCTGGCTGGGAATGCTGGTACTATGATTGAAAAATTATTAAATCGTCTCGGCGACCTATTTGTGAAATATTTTCCAGGTAAGAGCAAGGACGACGATTTAGTGAACGGAATTATTGTTATCTTTGTTTTTTGTGTGACTGCGTTAGCACTTATTGGCATTGTACTAAAATGGGTAATTGGTACACCTTGGTGGATATGTTTTCCCTTGGTGATTCTTTACTGGATTTTTACAGTCATAAGGCAACAGATTAAGATTAGAAAGCGTGGTCAGTAAAATGGGCTAATGCGTCTGTTTTGTATAAATAATGCATGACGCTTTTTATATGTAAATACTGTAATAATCCAGCTAAACGAAATAGTAATTTATCTCTCATAGGACATGAGAGATTATGCAAACTTAATCCGGATAGAAAACCAAGTTGGTTAGAAAAAAATTTAGATAAATTACCACCGAGTTGGAATAAGGGAAAAACAAAGGAATTAAATCCAGAATTGGCAGAAAAATTATCTGCCGGCGGCCTAAGTTTTTCTAATAAAGTAAAATTAGGATGGAAGCCGTTTATAGCTTCCGATGAATATTGGACGGATGAACGGAAAGAAGAAAAGTCTTTATGGCGCAAGCAATTACACAAGAATTTTCCAGAAACACATCCTAATAGACGACTCGCTGGAAACAGAAATAAAATGACATATCCGGAGAAGGTTGCATTTGACTTTTTGGTAGAAAATAATATACAATTTGAACATCAGAAACAAATTGACAGATATTTTGTTGACTTTAACATAAATAATATAATAATAGAAATTGATGGTGCAAGATGGCATGATAAAGAAAAAGATGCCATAAGAGACAGGGAATTAGAGAAATTAGGTTATACGATTTTTAGAATTGATACCAAAGAAAAGATTGTAGATAGAATAAAGAATATTCTCGGTGTAGTATAGCCAGGTTAATACTCGTGCTTTGGGAGCATGAAACGCCAGTTCGAATCCGGCCACCGAGACCAAGAATTATGGAAAGACACCCTCTTTAGGGCCAAAATGTGTCCGATACACAAAGAAGATCGGCGGATGGGTAACCGGGAGCCCTATGTGTTCTGAGCGAGTCTACAGGGTAGACATAAATTGCAAAGATCGACGATGGAAATTCGTCCGCATGCTGCTTGTGTGCGATAGTTACCAGTTATGGGAATTGGTGACAGTCTTGTCAGCAAAGCTTTTCTTATGCAAAATAATCAACAACCGATACTGTCTGAATGGCTCCTTGAAGTTATGAAGGAGGACAAAGAATTCAGAGATTTCATTATGAAAGATGCAACTGAACTCGATAAAGAGGTTTACGATCTGCATCAATTTGAAAAGAAAGAGTAGGTAAAGGGCAGCCAAGAAAGAGATATGCCGGTGGATATGTGGCAACACAATGATAAAGTGAAGACCGCCTCTTTCCTGTCTTAAGATATCTCCTCCCGGGTGTCGGGAAAATGGGCAAAGAACTGTATTGAAGAAAAATACAGGGGGCATTGGTAGGGTTGGCACCCGACGCAACCATGCAGGTAGCTTTATGACCGGTTAGCAAGACACTCACCTAATTTTTATGGATATATCTTACAAGAAGTATTTTCCTAATACTCCGTTTCATATTGAGACGCATCCCATTCAAAATACCCCCGGGACCTGGAACTCGACTAGGGTTGATATCTATCGACGTCATTCAAATGATCCGCACGATGTGAGTCAGATTGGATCATATATTCGCAATTATAGTTCGGGTAGTCACAAAACTTTTTATCCATTCCGCATAGATGAAGAATGGTATGCGCTCTATAGTGCTCACTATACCGCTACACGAGTAATGAAATTGGGAGAACATTCAGTTGAAGATTGGTGCGGCGAATCACCTTCTTCTGGCGGATTTTGTCCTGGTGAATTTTATGTACCTCAAGCATTGAAGATGACATCTTCAATAGACAAAGATACATATGAGTATTATCTGGTTGATTGTGATTACTCTGAAGAAGAATTTAGAGATGAAAAATTAACACCGGGATTTATCGAGACCGTTTATCCTAAATTTGGGTTCATTGCTGGGTGTGTATGGGGCGATGATAGTAGTTGGAAATTAAGGCATATTGACCTTTCTAAGGTTACTCAAAAAGTGCTAAATATCACTGAACAGTTTGGCTATTTTGAGTTACCGAATACGCTTTCGTTAAGACAGTGTATTAATATGGACAGTTGGGAACCTGATCATGATTGGGTTACACTAATTCGAGCCGAACATTACAATGTAAGTTCGGGAGAAAAAAGTTAGTGCAGGAATTATATTCAATATTATTTTCATGGGCGGTAACACTCAGTGGATACCCAAATACGGAACCACCAAAAGTGGAGTATAAACCGAAACAGTTTTTCATAGACGAAGCATGTGGTGGTCAAAAAAATTGTAAGGTAGTTGGCTGGTTTAGAGGTGGCGACACCGTATACGTCTGGGAAGGACTCGACATTGAGGGCAATCAGGTAGCAGCATCGATAATAGTCCACGAAGATGTACATTATTTGCAAGAAAAAAACGGAAAACCGCATACAACTTGCGCTGAGATTATAGAGCTTGAGCGAGAGGCGTACGGTGTACAGAAGGAATACCTATATAGAAATGGTGTTCTTGCAAATGGTGTAGGATTGACAACAATATCAATGCATTGTGAGAAATGAGCGCAAAATATTACATCTACAGAAATTTACACACAGGCGGATTCTCGGTTAGATACAAAGGTGAGGTTATTGACCGACCAAATGTATTTGGCGCAGATGGTGTAACCTTCAAAGTAAACGAAGGTGGCCGACAGCGTGTAATAAAAGAGAAAAAGAAAAATGTACATGCTTTCGTCGTCGCTGATAAATATAGTGAGTTTTGTCATGCACCGGTTGACGGAACAAGTCTAATAACATATAATCCGTATGTTGCTGATTATTTTACATGCGAAGGCAATAGAATAGATTCAGCCAAAGAAGTAACATTCTTTCATGGTAAATGTTATTTGATTGAAGAATAAGGGCCAGTAGCTCATCTGGGAGAGCGGCTGCTTTGCACGCAGTAGGTGGCGGGTTCGAGTCCTGTCTGGTCCACCAAAATTATGATTAGAACAATTGATGAATTAAGTCCACACTGGCAAACTTTTTGGACAGTCGAAGTTGGTGCTGATCCGAATTGTAAACATGCATACGAAGAGTTTGAGTTTGTGCATGAAGATGAAACTAGTGCATTATATCTATGCTTGCATTGTGGTTGTAAGTTAGAATATGATGTAGCAGATATCGGTGATTGATGGGATAAGATAGAATTATTCCGAAGTAGCACAGCGGCAGTGCAGGTGACTGTTAATCACTTGGTCGTAGGTTCGATCCCTACCTTCGGAGCCAAAATATGAAAATTGCATATTATCTATACGAAGATAAATTTAAAGAATACGATTCTGATATAATTCCTCGTGTCGGTGACATGGTTTATATAAATGATATTTTCTTTGTTGAAAGTGTAATTTTATATCCCGAGCATTCGTTAATTAGAGTAAATTTAGTTGAACGTATTCCGGAACAAACAAAGGTTGCAGAATCTCGTACTCCTGTACTAAAATCAACAGACTTACAAAGGGTTGAAAAGAAAGCTGATGAATCTTTGAAAGAGTCAAGATTTCTAAAAAATCAACTCGCATCATTAAGACGTTATCTAAAGACCTTACCACAACAGAAAGCAAAATCAAATGATGATTCCCGATAAAAATTTTCGAATGAAGGCTGAGACAAAGCGCATGGTGGCATTAATGAAGGGCACCAAGGAAGATAAGAATCATTTCAAGAATATGATGATTCAGGCTCAGCTTCATGAGGAAGCGGCTCGTAGAGCTGCATTGAAGTCCAAGGATGCTCCGCAGAAGGGTGCCAAGGACGCCGAATAATAGATAATGGGTATATGGTGTAACTCGAGTAGCATCATCGTATATATTATTATTGGTAAATATAGTTACCCATCTATTATTTCTATGCTCCCATAGTTAAGTGGCATAACGCTGTCTTGGTACGACAGAATCTCAGTTTCGATTACTGGTAGGAGCACCAAATTCCGATACAATGATAAATATCGGATGCCAGGTGAAATTCCATTTTGGGTTGAGGGTGAAGTAAAGCTCATCATCGATCATGCCGGTGAAGCGTATGTAAAAGTACCAACCGGAAATGTATATCTTCTCACTCCATATACACCCGGCGTTGAATTCTCTAAATTAAAGATAGGAACAAAAGTTCTAATAGAAATTACCACACGCCTTACCTTTGTTTATTCTGCTAAATTGCTATAATGGAAAAAATTAAGACTGCGCAAGAATATGCAGAAGGGCAGGACAAAGAATGGATATCCTTAGAAGATTTCGTGTTGTATTCGAGTATCTCTAGAAGGTTTCAAATTTTTGTCGAAAGTTCCCATGCAGACTTTACCGGCATCGATAGAGATGAGGAGTTGGCTGATTTAGGAATTTACGGTTCCGAATTCGATGCAGAAGAATTCGCAAAAAAGTTTATAGAATTATTCTGCAATCATATGTCTCTTTTTGAGGTTGACAAACTTACTGAAGCTCTTATAAAATACAGGGAACAGCAACAATCTAAATTCAGAATAAATTAGGCAATGAATAAAATTACCGAATATTGGGAAAAGCATTACCTAACTACTGAGGATGCCGGCTTTGGTCCATATTCGATGTGTTCGCTTTGTGCGAATACGGGAATTGTAGACACCACAAAATCTGCGATTTCACCTCGTGGAAATTATTTAGGTAGAAAGAATTTTTGTATCTGTCCGAACGGACAGGTAATGAGAAAGAAAGCACCGGGGGCTATAAATGAGTGACTTCGTCGGACAGAAGGTGAAATTAAAGGTCAAGACAAAGAAACTTGATCTTCATGAATTGGGAATTAGGGAATATAAATCCTATGAACTCGATGACCCGGAAATGGTAACAAAGTTGAAAGAGACATTTGGTGAGAATGTTCGTATTTTTCCTCCCGGTACCTGCGGAACAATGGATTTCCAGCAGTGGCGAACAAATGTCTATATTGACAAAAATGGAATTATTACCGAGGTAAATAACGGTTAAGAATACAATCGCGGAGTGGGGAAGTCTGGTAACCCGTTAGGCTCATAACCTAAAGATCGGTGGTTCAAATCCACCCTCTCGCAACCAGTTTATGTAAGGATCCGGGCACTAAAGGGCTAGGGGCAGAATCTTTACTAGGGACGTTAAACGTATGATCTCTGCATTCATGATAGCGGTCATCTTCCGCCAATAGATGCGTCCCGATTAATTTGCCATAAAAGTCCTGAGCAGATAGGCACCAATTATTTTGGTATGGCACGTGTCGGGGATTCTGTGACCGGCCGTTGCGGACTTGGGGTTTGCTCCCGCAACGTGTAGTAACCCTAAGTCGTGGTGTAAAAGACCACGTGTATTTGGTCGTTATCCTGACATCATAAGGATCGTATGGTATATACGCTAAACTTACATTTTGGAGGCTATATGTAATATTTTCGGAGAAACGGCTTGAAGCTGTGAATCAGCCTCTGGTATACGATCGACTACCATATTCCATGGTGAATATTACAAAATTTACTCGGACCCTAACATCCGTAATTTGTTAGGACGGTGATCACGCTAAGGCAGCAAGGTGTCTGCGAAAAGTGATGTGCCCCTCCCGTGCTAAGGTAAGAGGAGGAACCCGGTGCAAGGGTTATGCGGATTCAAGTAAGGGCTGCGAAGCAATGAAAGTTTGCAACGACTGATAAAGCATCCGGCGAGATAGGAGTAGTGTCCGAGTCTCGCACCATTTATATGAAAAAGAAAGACTATAAATATTTTGAGATGGGATTTTACGATGCCTTTGAGGGAAGGGATTGTAAATTCATTATTGAAAAATATGTTGATGGTTATATGAAGGGGCTTGAGACTGCTAAGAAATGCGGTAAGCCCACATACAGAAGAATTTACTAATTCAATAGCAGGCGGGTCGGCTGGTAGTCGCACCAGGTCTCATAAGCCAGGGAAAAGCCACGTTCGATTCGTGGGCACTGCAACCAAATTTCTTGATAAATATTATCATGAAATCTCAATCATGGAAAAATACCGCAGTCTCAATGTTAACAGCAATGAGGGTGCTTTTTATTTCCACAATCACGATTGATTTTTTTCTTACCGTAATTTCTAAGAGTGCCAGGTCTTTAGTATTCACAGGATTAGGTGCCGGATTTGCCCCGTTCATTATTATAGCCTGGGGATTTTCAATAACAATTATCCTGGTCTTGATGTTCGAATTTTTCGGAAAAGAAGATTCATCTTATATATCACGCACCGGTTATTATGCATACGGATTGGTTGCTATCATCTATGCAATATTAACATTCCTTGCATTCTTTAATCCGGCAGTAGCTTTTCCTATTGTATTGACTTATTTTCTAAGTATGTGTTGGTCATTGGCTATCATGTATTATAGGAGAAAAGTTGAATTATCTAAACATGCGGATGTGGTGTAATGGTAGCCACGCTATCTTGAGGGGGTAGTGCCGAAAGGCGTGAGAGTTCGAGTCTCTCCATCCGCACCATTTTTGATAAAACCCAACTCCAAATTTCCAGTATTTACGATAAATATTTCGTAGGTAAAAAGAATGGAAAAATAACAAGAGCAATTGAGGTTCCCTACATTTGCACTTGAGGAGAAATATGGATTTTATTGAGAAACTGGATGCTGTTAGAAAATTTCTAGGGGTTATCAGTTGGAAGAAGATTGGCCAGATAGCTACAGTTCTGGCCTTGGTGATCGCCACATGGGTATCTTATGAGAATAGGGAACAAATCTATAGACAAATTTTTCAGGCTAGGTTAAGAGTCTCTTCATACCCTGTTGCCCTTTCAAAGAAAAGTATGATGGAAGTTGATAAGGTAGTTAAGCAAGCTGATATTATTATAGGAATACAGATAACATCTATTGATTTTGAAAAGAATACTCGCAAGGTTGTTTATGCAAGTACTGATAGTGAAGAATTAAAAAATGTATATTCAAAATACGAAAATACAACCATTCCCGATATTCCGTTATTCAACACAGATGAAGCAAATAATAAGAGAATGGTTGAGTTGATAAATGGTGAATTTATTTGCAATCCCTTTAAGGAAACTATAGCATATAAGTTAGCACCAGATGCCGACAAACTTATTTCTACAGTTTGTGCTAATGGTATTCCACCTTATTATGGTCGATTCAGCGGTATTATCTCTATATACTTAAAGAGGCCACCGACTGCCGATGAAGCAAACCAATTGAGGATTTTGTCTCGTGAATTAGCAATATCTATTTTCGAGCGTGACATAAAATAAGAAATGATAAAAACAAGTATCGAATGGCCCGCTGTTGAAGCAGAACTTCGACACCGGGCTTTTTCTAAGATTGAGCACCGTGGAAATTATCGCCAGGTAAGAAAAATGATCGATAATATTCATCTCAGAGTATCGGAGCTATCCAAGGCAGAGATTGAGGCACGCCGAGGAAAGCCGTACAGGGCTCAGGAATTATTGGTAATGGTCAACGAAGAAATTGAAACCGTAGAAGAATTTCTATTGGTAGCAGCACTTATAGGTTGACATTGGTATACACATTCGTGTATACTTTCAAATTATGGAAGAGTAATCTCGCGGGGCGGGAGACATCCTGGAAAGATGTTCGTGTTGTGATGAACAGCATGCGGATCGAGACCGCACTCTTCCTCCACCCTTTACAAAAATACATCTATGCAAAATCTACAAAGGAATGTTATGCACGCTATTAAAATGAAGCGCGAGGAATTATTGGAGATTGTTCGTGCTAATAAAGAGAAGCATATTGCTGAATATGCCGAATCGGTTATTGATTACAAGAAATTAGTCCTTCAGGTTACGCAGGCTAATCTGAAGCTGGCAAAAACAGAAGACCTGGAAAAATTCAAGCAAATTAAGTCTCTTCCGTCTGCCCCGGTATCTTATGAAGATAGTTACAAGCGTGCCATCCGTATGCTTGAACTATCAGTGGATGAAATCATTGAAGTTGAAGAAGATGTGTTCAACCAACTCGTTCTTGACGAATGGTCATGGAAGCGTAGTTTTGTTGCCGCATCGACTATGTACAAATCAGCGTCATTCTAATTGACGACTGCCCGGACTATATGTATAGTTCGGGCTGTGATGCCTATAGTGGGCATTATAACACAACACTTTACAGAAAGTAGGTAACATGGAAGCACTTCTGGGTTTTGCGGCAGGTTGGCTGCTGTCTTGGCCGGCACTGATCGGTCTTATTCTTCTCGGTATCATTTTTGAAGCAAATAGCGCACATGGTTGGGCAGCATTTACTGGCCTGAGCGTTGCTGCAATTGCATTCTTCTTCTTCAACATCCCCTTGATGACTCTTGCACTGTATGGTGCAGGTTACCTGGCTGTTGGTTTCGTTTGGAGTTGGTGGCGTTATAAGCGTTATGCTGATAAGGTTGTCGAATTCAATAAGGACAAGCCGGTCGAGTATCGTAAGGCTGCTCTTCGTGATCTGCATCCGAAGCAAATGCTCGGTAAGCTGACTACCTGGGTTCTTGTTTGGCCGTTTAGCATGGTTGAGAATATCGCCGGCGACGCCATTAAGATCATCCAGATGTCTATCAGCAAGCTCTTCCGTGGCATCTATCATCGCATTTACAACGGTGCGGTTGCGTCCCTCGGATTGAACGAACTAGCTGATTAAGTGAGTGGGGCCAATGGGATACTATCTTCCATTGGCCCCTACCCTCAGCCAATGCCCACAATGGTGGAAGAATTTTGTAAATCATACCACAGAGGGGCACATTTATATTGCAGGCAATTTGGTAAATGCCGCAATAAAGAGGGCAGGGGCAAAATTTGTCTATAAAATTGAGGATGATTTTATTGACGAGGATACTCTAGATAATCCAGAGGATACAACAGGCATTTTATTTCCATCCGAAGAAGATGCCATTGTCTTTAAATTGAAGTGGGTATAAATGGCTTCTAAACAAGTTTTAGTAATGAAGAAATTTCCTAAGGCACGCAATCTTAGGACAGGGAAATATGTCGCCCAGGGTTCACATGCTTCATTAGGTGCAGTTTTTTCTATCGGTCACTTTGATGCTAATCAAAATGCCTTTGTTATTCCACTCGATAACGAGTTTGTAAAAGAGTGGATTACGGGTCGTTTTACCAAAGTCACAACCTACGTTGAAACCGACGAGGAGTTGAGGAATATTTACGCTCAGGCTAGAAGTGCCGGAGTGGCAGCTTCTTTGATCACTGATGCAGGCTTGACAGAGTTTGATGGTGTGCCTACACTTACAGCGGTGGGCATTGGCCCCGATGATGTTGAGAAAATTAATCTTATTACCGGTCACTTGCCATTATTCTAAAATGGAAAAACTTGATTTCATAATTTGGTTCCTTAGCCAAGAAAGAAATTCCCCCATCCTTTTTATTGGAATGGTATTGTCTGCACTAGCAACATTTGTTTCCTTTGCATCTGGTAACATAATCCTTGGTTGGATACTTGTGGTAATTATCGCAACATTTTTCTTAACACTTGTTGTGTATAGTTTCTTGAAGATTCTGAAAAAGCAATACACCGAATTTCAAAAACAAACTCAACGAACAAAGCCCTGATGGCGGAATAGGTAGACGCAGAGGACTCAAAATCCTCCGCTGAAAAGCGTGCCGGTTCGATTCCGGCTTAGGGCACCAAATTTTTAATTACTTGAAAGGTAATCATGGAACTTGCTGAAATTGAACAAAAACGTGATAAGACACGTAAACTCTGGTCTGTGCTAGGTATCGGTGCAGTGGGACTATTAGTCAGCCCGATTATCTTTATGACAATTCAGGGGCTTATCGGATTGGCAATTGCAGGCGCAGTCGGATTTGTGCTTGTCTCTTTTGCTCCAGTGTTTGCTGAAAAAGTCGCAAATGCAAAATATCGCGCATTGGAGGCTGAACGTATTGCACATCTTAAGAAGATTGAGCAATCAGCAGCAGAAAATCCGATCGAAACCATGATGAACCTTCTGATGCAGAAGAAGAGGGCATTTAAGGACTTTGAACTTTCTGTTACAAATGCCGCTACAGCCCGTGATAACTTTAAGGGCAAGGTTGTAAAGTTTACTGAAAAATACCCGCATCGGGCCGCGGAATTCCAGAAGCAACTTGATCGAATGATTGAGCTTGTCGAAAGGAAAAAGATTGCCCTTGCCGAAGCTAAAAAGTCCCTCGAAGATGGCGACATGAAGCTTGAGGAAATGAAGGCCTATTGGGAAATGTCTAAAGACGCCATTGAAGCTAATCGTGCTGCTGGTATGGATACCGGCGATGCATTCGAGAAATTTAAGGCGGATACTGCCTGTGACGCTGTGTTTGAATCTATGAATCGTGCTTTCGCTGAACTTGAGGTTGCTGCGGCACTTGATGTGGATTCGGATGACAAACCCGCAGTGCCTGTTGCACAATTAGAGCACTCCCAACCGGTGTACCTTGATGTAACGGTTAAGGATGTACAGAAAGTGAGCACTAAATGAAGGCGAGAATTATCGGGTTCGTTTTGGTTGCACTCATTCTTGGTGGGCTGTATGTAGTAACTGAATCGGGAAATCAATCAACCTTCCCGGCGCAGAATACGCAACAACCTGACACAAGTGGTTTGCAAGGTTTGAAGATCAACTAACTGAAAGAAAGACACACATGAAAAAGAGTTTCCTGAATATTGCAGTGATTTCGGCAATGCTGGCAGCAGGTGCTGTTCAAGCTCAGCAGGTGAAGATTGCCACCGGTGGCCCCAAAGGCACTTACCATGCACTGTTTGCTAATATCGCAGATAAGTGCGGCCAAGAAATGGCAGTCATCGAAGTTCCGTCGAGCGGTTCGCTGGAAAACCTGGATAAGCTGACTGGTAAGGAAGTTGGTGCGGCATTCGTCCAGACTGATGCACTGTTTGCTTCGGCGCAAGGTCGTGACCTGGGAAATATCAAGACCCTGGTTGCATTCCACAAGGAATCGGTTCACGTTGTTGCCCTGGCTAATTCCGGTATCAAAACTGGCGGTACGCTCGGCTTCAACAAGCAAGAAGTTGTCTTCTCGAATGTAGAAGATCTTGCCGGTGGTAAGGTTGCTGCCGCAGGCGGTTCCATGATTACCGCCCAACTGATTAAGTTGCAAGGTCAGGTGAAGATTGACGTGGTTCCTGCTAAGGATAACGACGAGGCCCTGGCACTGCTGAAGGCCGGTCAAGTCCAGGCGGTGGTGATGGTCGGTGGTCAACCCCTGGGTAACGTAAAGGCCCTGGGCGCTGAATACAAGCTTCTTGGCTTCAAGTCGCAGACTGTTGACCTGCTGAAGACTGTGTACGTGGCT